>Ga0302325_10000470_pt1 | contig 112685 bp, 103 predicted proteins | sample Palsa_T0_2_FD_201948 | JGI IMG/M metagenome (GOLD analysis project Ga0302325, IMG submission 201948) | Peat permafrost microbial communities from Stordalen Mire near Abisko, Sweden - Palsa_T0_2 | ecosystem: Environmental > Terrestrial > Soil > Palsa > Peat permafrost | place: Sweden: Abisko...
AGCGGCGGCCGTATGTTGCCCGGCAACAGCGGCGAAAGTGAACGCGGAGGCATGGTCCATCCATTGTCCTCCGTCCGCCGAGCGCTCGCAGCTGCGCTGGACGCCGACGCGCGCAATGGCGCCTACGGGTAGACCTGCTCCCCGCTCTCGCGCTCGATCAGGCGGATCGCAATCGACGGGCAGGCCCGTGCTGCGACCAGCATCAACTCGTCGGGGCCATCGCCGATTACGACCGCGACGTCCTCGAGGCGGAAGATCTCCGGCGCGATTTCCTCGCAGTCGCCGTGCGCCGAGCAGGCCGCGGCGTCGATCAGCGGGATGAGCGTCATACCGCCGTCGTTTCGGTGAGATAGCTGAGGCGATTGCGCAGCTCGGGCACCGCCCGCGGTCGGCCGACGACAACGGCGGCGACGAGCCGTCCCGCCTGGGTGTAGTGCGCGACGAAATCGCGCGCGTCGAGATCGCCTTCGATCGTCACCTCGTCGGCGAGTGCGGCGTGGCCAAGGTATTGGATGCGCATGCCGTACTGGTCGCTCCAGAAGCTCGACAGCGCTGCCGGCGCCGGGTCCTCGCCGAGAATCGTCCGCGCGACCGCGGCGCCCTGACGCGACGCGGCCTCCCAGTGGCCGATCAGCGCGTGGCGTTCGAGGAACGGGTCGTGGAACGCCGCCGCGTCGCCAGCCGCGTAGACGTCCGGCAGTGCGCTCCGTCCGCCGAGGTCGGTCGGTATACCGACGGTCGGGAGGCCGCTGGAGGAGAGCCAGCCGAGGTCCGGCACGACGCCGATCGCGACCAACAGATGATCGACGCTGAGGCGCACGCCGTTGCTCAGCGTCAGCGCCTCGACGCGCTCGCCGCCGTCGATCTCGCTGACCTCGGTCTCGAAGAAGAGCTCGACGCCGGCACTGCGGTGAAGCCTGACGAGCAGATCGCCGACCTCGGCGCCGAGGACGCCGCCGAGCGGTTGCCGCGCGAGCTCGACGACGGCGACCGGGGCATCGACGGCGCGGGCCGCCGCGGCGACCTCGAGTCCGACGAAGCCGGCACCGATGATCACAAGCCTGCGGCCTTCGCTGAGCAGCTCGCGCAGGCGGCGCGAGTCCTCGAGCGTACGCAGCGTGCTGACGTTCGCATACGGCGCAAATTCGGGAAGAGTCCGCGGGCGCGCCCCAGTGGCCGCAACCAAGTGATCGAAGTGAAGGGCAGAACCGTCTTCGAACTCGACGCGATGCGCATCGTGGTCGAGTGCGCTGGCGCGCACGCCCGTGATCAGGTCGACGGCGTGCTCGCCGTACCACTCGGCGGGACGAAGCAGCGGGAAAGCCTCGTCCGCGCCGCGCGCAAGCAGCTCCTTGGAGAGCGGCGGGCGATCGTAGGGGCGGTGGCGCTCGCCGCAGACGATCCGCACGCCGCCGTCGAAGCCGCCGCGACGCAGCGTCTCGGCGCAGCGTTGCGCCGCCAACCCGCCGCCCACGATGAGCACGCCTCGGTCCTCCACTAGAGCTTGCCTTCGGTCAACTGGTGATCCCTCGGTCGGGGTTGCTGCGAACACGCGCACTGGCATCGTCGCGTGCACAGATGTGTGAACTCTAAGTACCTGCCGAGCGTCCGCTTGGAGGGATGTCGGAGCACCGATCGGGGACGGGCACTAGCCTGAGTGATCTTGCTTGTAGCGCGCGATGACATCCGCAACGTGGCGATCATCGCGCACGTCGACCACGGCAAGACCACGCTGGTCGACGCGATGCTCTGGCAATCGGGCGCCTTTAGGGCTGGCCAGGACGTCGCCGTGCGGGTGATGGACTCGATGGATCTGGAACGCGAGAAGGGGATCACGATTCTCGCCAAGAACACCTCGGTCCAGTACCGCGACGTCAAGCTCAACATCGTCGACACGCCCGGCCACTCCGACTTCGGCGGCGAGGTCGAGCGGGGAATCACGATGGTCGACGGTGTGCTGCTCTTGGTCGATGCCAGTGAGGGGCCGCTGCCGCAGACCCGTTTCGTGCTGCGCAAGGCACTCGAGGCGCGCCTGCCGGTGATCCTCGTCGTCAACAAGGTCGACCGGCCGGACGCGCGGATCAGCGACGTCGTCGACGAGGTCTATGAGCTGTTCCTCGATCTCGATGCGACCGAGGAGCAGATCGACTTCCCGATCGTCTACACGAATGCCAAGGCCGGCTGGGCCTCGCTCACAGCGGGCAGCGTGGGCAGCAACCTGGCGCCGCTGATGGACCTCCTGCTGGAGCGGATTCCACCGCCACAACACGATCCCGAGCATCCCTTCCAGGCGCTTGTCACCAATCTCGACGCCTCGCCTTACGTCGGCCGCCTGGCGCTGTGCCGGATCCGCAATGGCATCGCCCGGCGTGGCGCGGCGATCGCCTGGTGTCGCGCCGACGGCTCGATCGAGCGCGCCCAGATCGGCGAGCTCTACGTGACCGAGGCGCTCGACCGCGTATCGGCCGACGAGGCGGGGCCGGGTGAGATCGTCGCGATCGCCGGCATCGCCGAGGTGACGATCGGCGAGACGCTCGCCGACCCGGATGATCCACGCCCGCTACCGATCATCACCGTCGATGAGCCGTCGCTGTCGATCACCGTCGGCCTCAACACCTCCCCCCTCGCCGGCCAGAGCGGGAACAAGCTGACCGCGCGCGCGCTGAAGGCGCGCCTCGACCAGGAGACCGTCGGCAACGTGTCAGTCCGCGTGCTCGACACCGATCGCCCGGACACCTGGGAGGTGCAGGGACGCGGCGAGCTGGCGCTGGCGGTGCTCGTTGAGCTGATGCGCCGTGAGGGCTTCGAGCTGACCGTCGGGCAACCGCAGGTGCTCACACGCGAGATCGACGGGCGGCGTCACGAACCCGTCGAGCGGCTGGCCATCGACATCCCGGAGGACTACGTCGGCGTCGTGACACAGCTGATCGCGCTGCGCAAGGGCCGGCTCGAGCAGATGGTCAACCACGGCACGGGTTGGGTCCGCATGGAGTACCTCGTGCCGGCGCGCGGCCTGATCGGGCTGCGCACCGAGTTTCTCACCGAAACCCGTGGCACCGGCCTCGCACACCACGTGTTCGACCGCTGGGAGCCGTGGGCCGGGGAGCTGCGGATCCGCCCGACCGGCGCGCTCGTCGCCGACCGCCGCGGCGCCGCGGCGCAGTTCGCGCTGATGAACCTGCAGGAGCGCGGGACGCTCTTCATCGGACCCGGGGACGAGGTCTACGAAGGGATGATCGTCGGCGAGAACGCGCGCGCCGACGACCTCGACGTCAACGCCTGCAAGGAGAAGCACCTGACCAACGTTCGCTCATCGACGGCCGAGGTGCTGGTGCGCCTGGTGCCCCATCGCGATCTCTCACTCGACCAGGCGCTCGAGCTGCTGCGGCCCGACGAGTGTGCCGAGATCACGCCGACGGCGGTGCGGCTGCGGAAGGCGATCCTCTCAAAGGTCGAACGGACCAAGGCGACGCGCCGAGCGCGGCGCTAGCCGGAGCGCGCCGCTCAGCGCCCAGCACGGCGGGCGCGGCGGGCACGCTTGGCCTTTGCTCGCGAACGTCGCAGGCGGTGATCGAGCGGCGCGATCGTGCCCTTCGGACGATCGAGATCGGGCAGGTCCCCGGACGGGGTGCGACCGCGCGCGTCCGTGACGATGATCCAGGCGATGCCGGCGATCAGCAGTGCGGCGGCAACGAAGATCGCGAGCTCCGCACCGCGCGACAGTCCGCCTGAGCTCTGCGAGGTGGTCGTCGTGGGAACGGTGAGCGGGCCGGTCTGCGTGCTCGTCGACGGTGTCGTTGTCGTCGGCGTCGTAATCGACGGCACTGTCGTCGACAGCGATCCACTCGTCGCGCTCGCCGGCGCCGCGATTGCGGCGCTCAACACGAGCCCCCAAGCGAGGACCGTGGCGATCGTCGCGCAGGCGGCGTGGCGGCTGAGTCGGCGCCGTCGCGGCATCGCCGCAATATACCCCCCGGCCTGCGCTCTAAACTTCGACTCCGTGCCACAAAAGCAACGACAGATCCGCATGGAGCAGCGCGTCGGCGGCCCCGAGCTGATGGAGGAGATGCAGACGCGCAGCGACGAGCAACTCGAGGCCGAGACGAAGTACCGCTCGATCGCGATGGCAATTCTCGGCGGCCGCGCCGCCGAGCGCTACGACGCGGCCTCGGCCCGAAGCTATTTCCAGCGCGCGATCGCCGCGGCCCGCCCACAGGAGCGAATGCAGATTCGCCGCATGGCCGATGCCTCGCTGGCGCTCGCCGAACGGCGCGCTGACGATCTTCGTGAAGCTGTCGAGAAGCTCGGCCAGGAGCCGCCGAGCGGTCGACAGCTGTTCGGCCTGCGGATGATGGGACTGGTCGCGCCACCGCGCGGCACGGGGATCGTCCGCCGCGTCCGCGGCGTGCTGCTGGCAATCGTCTTGGTGATCGTCTTCATCGCCGCAGGCCTCGGCGTCGTCGAGCTGATCGCGCTGCCGTTTGGCGGCATCGGCCTGCCGCCCGGCGTCCTGCTCGGGCTGATCGTCGACGGCGTCGCGCTGGCGGTCATGGTGCAACTCGGCAGGCGCCGCAGAAACAAGGCGTTGGCCAACCGCGCTGCGGCGCGCTGAGAGCCGCAGCGCATAATGGGTTTGGCGGCGCCAACGCCGCCGAGCTCATGAGCCCCAAGCGCACGCATCACAAGCACTCTTCGACGAAGTCCTATCGGCGGCTGCTCGACCGGCTTGCCGCACATCCCGACGTCCATCGCGTGGCAACTGGTCGCGTCACGCCGCGGATGGGCACCGGACGTCCGGTCGCGTTGATCTCCAAGGTGCGCCCGGTCACCTCAGGCTTGTCGATCACGATCAACAGCGACGGCGCGATGATCGACGCCTACGTGATCACCGACCGCCCGCTCGAGGTGAGCGCGTTCATCGCCGAGCAGGGGTGGAGCAGCTGACGGCCAATACGCTTCGGCCGTGAGTGTGTTCAGCGCGAAGGCCGCCGTCGCACGCAGCGCGGCCGTCGCGTCGCGACTCGCTGGGCGTGGCGCCACAAGCGTTCCCGGTAGCGTGCTGCTGGCACTCGATCGCCACGGCATCGAGCGGCTCGCCCGTGACCTACCGCGTGGCAGCGTCGTGATCTCGGCGACCAACGGCAAGACGACCACCGCCGCGCTCGCCGGCTCGATCCTCACTCAGGCCGCGATCACGACGGTTGACAACTTCGCCGGCGCAAACATGGCGAGCGGTGTCGCCTCGGCCCTGCTCGCCGCGCACGGACACCGTGGCGCCTTGTCGGGCGAGCTCGGGCTGTTCGAAGTCGACGAGTTCTGGCTCGCCGGCGTCGCGGCCCAGCTGCGCCCCCGTGTGATCGTCTTGAGCAACCTGTTTCGCGATCAGCTGGACCGCTACGGCGAGCTCGAGACGATCGGCGAACGCTGGGCAAGCCTCGTCGCGCAAAGCCCTGCACGTCTCGTTCTGGGAGCAGACGACCCGCTCGTCGCCGAGCTCGGGGCGGACGCGCGGGCGCCGCTGTACTTCGGCATCGAGGACCCGCGCGTAGCGCGACCGGCCGGCCTTGCTCATGCCGCCGATTCCAAGCAGTGCCGACGCTGTGGCGGCGCCTATCGCTACGAGCACGTCTACATCGGACATCTCGGCGTGTACGAGTGCGTGCAGTGCGGCCAGCGGCGTCCGCAGCCGACGGTGAGCGCGCACGACATCCAGCTCGATGGCGCGCGCTCCGTGCAGTTCGAGCTACGCACACCGGCCGGAAACGGGCCGGTCACGCTCGCCCTGCCGGGGCTCTACAACGTCTACAACGCGCTCGCGGCGGCGGCTCTGGCGATCGTATTGGAGATCCCGCTGGCGACGATCATCGCCGGCCTGGCTGCGGCCCCGGCGATGTTCGGCCGTGCCGAACGCATCGCGATCGGCGAACGGGAGCTGCAGATCCTGCTGATCAAGAACCCGGCCGGCGCCAACGAGGTCCTGCGCACGCTCGCCCTCGAGCCCGGTGAGCACGAGCTGCTGGCCGCGCTCAACGACAACGTCGCCGACGGTCGCGACGTGTCCTGGATCTGGGATGCGGACTTCGAGGACTTCGCGCCACGCGTGCGTCACGTCACCTGCGCCGGCACGCGTGCACCGGAGCTCGCGCTGCGGCTGAAATATGCCGGCGTCCCGGTCGCACGGATCGCGGTCGCCCCCAGCCTCGCCGACGCGCTCGATCAGGCCCTGGCGGCGACGGGAACAGACACGCTCTACGCACTCCCCACCTACACCGCAATGCTCGAGCTGCGCGAGGTGCTCAGGCACCGCGGTCAGGCAGCTAGCTCCTGGGTCCGGGCGTGAGCGACGCGGCGGTGATCTGGCATGACCTCGAGTGCGGCGCCTACAGCGCCGACCTGCCGCTGTGGCGTGAGCTGGCCGCAGCGCATGCCGGTCGGTCGATCCTCGATGTCGGCGCCGGCACGGGCCGGGTCGCGCTCGACCTGGCTCGTCACGGTCATCGCGTTATCGCCCTCGAGCGCGATGAGACGCTGGCCCGCGAGCTCGAGCGCCGCGCGCGGAGCCTGGCTGACCCCAGCGGCCCGGCGGTTGCGGGTTCGGTCGAGGTGCTGTGTGCTGACGCCTGCGACTTCGAACTGGCGGCGACGGTTTCGCTGTGCATCGTGCCGATGCAAACCATTCAGCTGCTCGACGACCGCCCGGCGTTCCTGCGTTGCGCACGAGCGGCGCTCGAGCCCGCCGGCCTGCTGGCCCTGGCTCTGCTCGGTGGTGACGTGCAGCCGTTCTCGATCGAGCTGGACGCCGATAGCGTCGAGCGCGACGGCGTGCGCTACACGAGCACACCGACCGCGCTGCGCCAGACCCGCCATGCGGTCGTCCTCGAGCGACGCCGCTGCGCGCGCGGCGAGGCCGCGGAGAGCGAGTCGGTGGACATCGCCACGCTCGCGCGGATCGACGCCGCAGCGCTCCTCGCCGAAGCAATGCCGGCGGGGCTTGCCCACTGCGGCGTGCGTCACGTCGCGGCCACCGCCGAGCACGTCGGCACCGACGTGCTGTTGCTGGGTGCGGTGACGCGGTGAGTACGCGCGGGCTGCGGGTGTGCGCGCTCTACCCCGAGCTGATGAACATCTACGCCGACCGCGGCAACCTGTTGATGATCGAACAGCGCTGCACGTGGCGGGGCATCGGCTTCCGTCTGACTGACTGCACGCTTGGGGCAGCGCTGCGCGACGAGCACGACATCTACTACCTCGGCGGCGGACAGGACTCAGACCAGCGACTCTGCGCCGCCGATCTCGTCACCCACAAGGCATCCGCACTGCGAGGAGCGGCGGCGCGTGGTGCGATCGTGCTCGGCGTGTGCGGCGGCTACCAGCTGCTCGGTCACTCCTATGAGATCGGCGAGGAACACGTCGAAGGCGTCGGGCTGCTGGACGTGCAGACGATCCGTGAGGACGGTCCGCGGCTGATCGGCAACATCGCGATCGCCGCAGACGAGGGGGTGATCGTCGGCTTCGAGAACCACGCTGGGCGCACGCGACTCGGGCCGGGCCAAGCGCCGCTGGGGCGCGTGCTGAAAGGCCACGGCAACGACGGGCGCAGCGGCGTTGAGGGCGCCCGCAGCGGCAACGTGCTCGGCACCTACATCCACGGTCCACTGTTGCCAAAGAACGCCTGGCTGTGCGACTGGCTGATCGCGCGCGCGCTCGGGGTCGAGCCGGCAACGCTGGCCTCGCTCGACGACTCGTTCGAGGACGCCGCGCATGCCAGCGCGCTGCAGGCCGCCGGTCTCTGAGGCGGCGCTCAGGGTTGCGCGAAGCGTCGGCCGCTCGAGCCGAACCCCCTGGTGCCGCGGGCGGCGTCATCGAGCGCGTCGCTCTCGACGAGCTCGACCGCGGCCAGTGCCACGACCAGCAGTTGGGCGATCCGGTCACCGGGAGTGATATCGAAGGCCTCATTGCGGTCGGTGTTCAACAGCAAGACGCGCAGCTCGCCGCGATAGCCGGAGTCGATCAGCCCTGGCGCATTGACCAGCGCGATCCCATGTCGAGCCGCGAGCCCCGACCGCGGCAACACGAGACCGGCGTGTCCCTCCGGAATTGCGACGGCGATCCCGGTGCCGATGCTGGCCCGCTCGCCGGGCTCGATCCGCGCGGCCTCGGCGCTGTAGAGATCGAGACCGGCGTCGCCCTCATAGGCGCGTGTTGGCATCAGCGCTTGCGGCTCCAGACGCGTGAACTGCAACATCATCGCGTCGGCTTGCCGTTCTTGCTCGACGTCGCGGTGCTGTAGCGGGCGAATCGCGCGGCGCTAGCGGCGGGCAGCAATGCGGTCACGCGGACACCCTGCGCGGTGTCTTCGCGGTGCAGCTCGCCGGCGATTGCGTGCAGCTCGGCGAGCTGGCGGCCGTCGCTGTGGGGAAGCAGCAGCTCAACGGGCTCGAGCATCCGCACGAACCTGGCATCGATGCGCTCGCGCAGCTCGTCCAGACCCTCGCCGCTGTGCGCCGAGACGAGCAGTGCGTCGCGTCTGCCGCTCCAGGCCCGTGCGCGCATCTCCGCATCGAGCAGGTCGGCCTTGTTCAGCGCGAGCAGTCGCGGCACGTCGCCGGCGCCGATCTCCTCGAGCGTGTCCTCCACGGCGCGGGTCATCTCCTCGAGCTCGTCCTCGGGGGCATGCGCGTCGACCACGTGCACGATCAAGTCGGCGCGGCGCGTCTCCTCGAGCGTCGCCGCGAACGCGTCGACGAGCTGATGGGGCAGCTTGCGGATGAAGCCCACCGTGTCGGTGAGCAGGTAGCTTCGGCCGTTGATCTCGACCAGGCGTGTCGTCGGGTCCAGCGTGTGGAACAGGCGGTCGGCCACCGGTACCTCTGCGCCGGTCAGCGCCGAGAGCAGCGAGGATTTGCCCGCGTTCGTGTATCCGGCGAGCGCGACCGCCGGCAGCCGCGAGCGTTCACGCTCGTTGCGCATCACCTGGCGCGTGCCCTGCACGGCGGCGAGCCGTCGCCGCAGCGTCGCGATGCGGTTGCGGGCGAGCCGGCGATCGGTCTCGATCTGGGCCTCCCCCGGTCCTCGCGTACCGACGCCACCACCGAGCCGCTCGAGGTGCGTCCAGAGCCCCCGCATTCGCGACAGGTTGTACTCGAGCTGGGCCAGCTCGACCTGCAGCTTGCCCTCGGCGCTGCCGGCATGACGCGCGAAGATGTCGAGGATGATGGCCGTCCGGTCGAGCACCGCGATCCCCAGCGCGTCCTCAAGCGTGCGCTCTTGGCGCGGCGTGAGCTCGTCATCGCAGGCCACGACATTCGCGTCGAGCTGGACGGCGAGGGCCTTGAGCTCGACGAGCTTGCCCGGTCCGAGGTAGCTGTTGGGGTGTGGGCGGTCGCGCTGCTGTACGAGCGTCCCGGCGACCGCCACGCCGGCCGTGCGGAGTAGTTCCTCGAGCTCGATGAGCTCCCCCGGACGGGTCTGCGAGGCGATGCAGACAGCGCGCTGACGGGCGCGTGCGGAGGTCACTGAGCCAGCTTCCCGAGCCGTTCGATCGCCTCCGTCAGACGATCGTCGGGAGTCGTCAACGAGATGCGGAAGAAGCCCTCGCCGTTGGGTCCGTAGGCGGCGCCCGGCGACACGACGACGGCGGCCGCCTCGAGCACGTGCTCGCAGTAGGCGGCGGCACTCTCGAATCCGCCCGGCACCGGCGCCCAGATGTAGATCGTTCCGCGTGGTGGCGTCACGTCGATGCCGATCTTCGTCAGTGCCGCACAAACCAGGTCGCGCCGCCGCTGGTAGACGTCGTTCATCGCGTGGACATATTTGTCGAGCGCCGGCGCCAGCGCTGCTGCTCCGGCCAGCTGAACGGCTTCGAACAGGCCCGAGTCGACGTTGGTCTTGAGGTGCCAATAGGCGGCGATAGCGTCGCGGTTGCCAACGATCGCCGCGCAGCGCCAGCCGGTCATGTTGTAGCCCTTCGAAAGCGAGAACACCTCAACGCCGACGTCCTTGGCCCCCGGGGTCGCGAGGAAAGACGGCGCGACGTAGCCATCGAAGGTTGTTTCGGAGTAGGCGTTGTCGTGGACGATCAGGATGTCGTTTGCCGCGCCGAACTCGACGAGCCGTTCGAAGAAGCCGTCTGGCACGACCGCTCCGGTCGGGTTGTTCGGGTAGTTGACGAAGAGGACTCGCGCCCGTGCGCGCGTCGTCGCATCGATCGCGTCGAGGTCTGGGACGAACCCGAGCTCCGGCAGCAGCGGCATCAGCACCGGTTCACCGCCGACGAGCAGCGGCCCGCCCGTGTACACGGGGTAGCCAGGGTCGGCGGCGAGCGCGACGTCGCCCGGATCGAGGAAGGCGAGGTTGAGGTTGAAGATGCATTCCTTTGCGCCGATCGCCGGCATCACCTCGCCATCGGGGTCGAGCTCGACGCCGAAGCGCCGCGCGTAGAAGTTGGCGACCGCCGCGCGGAACTCTTCACGGCCGCGGTTGGATGGATAAGTGTGTGTTGTCGGGTTGGCGATGGCGCGCTGCGCCGCGTCGACGATCGGCGGGTAGGTGGGCGTGTCGGGATCGCCGATGGCGAGCGTGATCACGTCGATGCCCGCCGTGCGCTTGGCCGCGATCTTGCGCTCCAGCTGCGCAAACAGGTATGGCGGGATGCGCTCGAGGCGATCACTGTGTCTCATGTAGCTCCTTGACGAAGTCGTCGGCGAGGGTCCCCATGTACACCGGGACCGCCCAGCCGCTCAGGGTCACCTGCAAGTCTCCTCCTACCTCCACGTCGAGCTCACCACCGTCGAGCTGGACGGTGATGTGGCTGGCCCCGCCGCTGAGGTGATGGGCCACGGCAGCGCCAGTGGCGCCCGTACCCGAGGACAGCGTCTCCCCAGCACCGCGCTCGAAGATTCGCGCACGGATCAGGTCCGGCGCCAGCGCGCGGTACCACGAGACGTTGGTGCGGTTGGGAAACAGCGGATGGCGCTCGATCGCCGGCCCGATCGCCTGCAGGTCGAGCTCCTCGAGCCCGTCGCAGGCGATCGCGCACTGCGGGTTTCCGATCGATATGTGCTGGAAGCGCCAGCGCCGGCCGGCGGCTTCGAGCTCACTGATGCCGTCCGGCGGTCCCGTCGGGAAGTCCTTTGACGCCGTGGCCGCGCGGCCGATGTCGACCGCGCACGTGTTGGGGCCGGTGATCCGCGGCCGCACGGGGCCAGCGGCGGTCAGGATGGCGAACTCGTCGCGGTCGGTGTGGCCGCGTTGGCGCAGGTACATGACCGCCTCGCGCGAGCCGTTGCCGGACAGCTCCGATTCCGAACCGTCGGGGTTGAAGATCCGCAGCAGGGCGACGTACTCGGGATTCTCGCTGGCCGCGAGCAGCAGGATTCCATCCGCGCCCACCCCCAGGTGGGGATCGCAGATTCGCCTGATACGTTGCGGGCTCAGCTCCCACGGCAGCGCGGCTGCTTCGATGATCACGTAGTCGTTGCCGAGGGCCTGCCACTTCTCGAACTGCACGCGCCTCCGTTCGCCGGTGTACAGCGGCGATCATTGCAGCGCCGCAACGACGTCGTCGGGCGACTTGCCGGTTACGTCGACCAGCTCGACGTCCGGCAGCTTGCGCATCCAGGTGAGCTGGCGCCGCGCGTAGTTGCGCGTGCGCCGCTTCATCGCCTCGAGGTCGCCGTCGGTCAGCTCCTGAAAACCGAGCGCCTTGCGCGCGGTTGCGGAGATACCGGATCGCTCGGCCGCATCGACCTGGCGTCGCGCGCCGGCCGCGACGAGCGTGTCGACACGCGCGTCGATGCGGGCGTACAGAGCCGCTCGCTCCATCACCAGTCCGATCAGCCGTGTCGGGTGGCGCATCTCGTCGCTCCAGAGTTGTGAGCGGGCGCGCGGCGGCGCGAGCGCCCCGATCTCCGCCAGTTCGAGGGCGCGGACGATGCGGTGGCGGTCGCCCGGTGCGATCCGCTGCGCTGCCCACGGCGCGCGCTCGGCGAGCAGCGCGTGCAGTGCCGCCGGCCCATGGGTATCGAGCTCGCCCATCCAGCGCTCACGAACGCCGGGTGGCGGCGGCGGCGCCAGATCGAGCTCGGTCAGCGCGGCTCGTAGATAGAGGCCGCTGCCGCCGACGACGATCGGCGTCGCACCCTGTTCGAGCAGGGCGTCGATCTCGGTGTGCGCGAGCCGCGCGTAGTGGGCGACGCTGACGCTCTCGTTCAGCGGCACGCAGGAAACGAGCCGGTGCTCGAGCGCCGCTTGCTCGAGCGCAGTCGGCGCGGCGGTCAGCAGCTCGATCCCCTCATAGAGCGCCAGCGCGTCGGCCGAGACCGCCACGGGCCGCTCGCCACGCTCGCACAGGCGCGCGGCGAGCGCGATCGCGATCGTTGTCTTGCCAACCCCGGTCGGCCCGAAGAGCGCAATGATCTCGCGGCTCACTGGCTCAGTATCGTGGTCGCGGATGGCCCAGCGCATGCAGATCGGCGGAGCCCGCACGCTGCTCACCGGGGCGAGCGGCGGCCTCGGCGGCGTGCTTGCGCGCAGGTTCGCCAGCGAAGGCGCGGAGCTGATCCTCAGCGGTCGACGGCAGACTGTCCTCGATGCGCTCGCGGCGGCGGTCGGCGGCGAGGTGATCGTCGCCGACCTCAGCGAGCCCGCGGAGCTCGAGCGACTGATCACCGCGGCTGGGCGGGTCGACATCCTGATCGCCAACGCCGCGCTGCCCGGCAGCGGGCGACTGGCGACGCTCGAGCCGGTGCACGTCGACCGCGCGATTGCCGTCACGCTGCGCGCGCCGATCATGCTCGCCCGCGCGCTGGCACCGCAGATGGTCGAGCGGGGCAGCGGCCAGATCGTCTTCATCGGCTCGCTTTCCGGTCGGGCGGCAAACGCCGGATCATCGATCTACAACGCGACAAAGTTCGGCCTGCGCGGTTTCGCGCTGGCCCTCCGCGCCGAGCTCGCCCATAGCGGCGTCGGCGTGGCGCTGATCGAGCCCGGGTTCATTCGCGCCACGGGAATGTTCGGGGATGCGGGGGTCAAGCTGCCGCCCTACGTCGGCACCGTCCGCCCCGAGCGGGTGGCCGACTCCGTCATCAGCGCGATTCGCCACAATCGCGGCGAGGTCGTAGTGGCACCGCGGGCGCTACGAGCCGGCGCGAGCATCAGCTTGCTTGCGCCAGAGTTCGCGGCTCGCGGCGCCCGTATCCTCGGTGGCGAGCGCGTGGCGCGCCGCTTCGAAGAGGCCCAGGAGGACAAGCGCTAGCCTCGGGCCGAAGCGAGACCCAGCGCTCAGCCCACCGCGCGCGCTGTGATCCGCTCTTCGCCGGCGAGTGTCTGGCTCGTCGCGGCGGTCACGCTGACCATCGCGAACTCGCCCGGCTTCGCGAGACCGGTGAAGTTCACGACCTTGTTGTGGCGGCTACGCCCGCGTAGGCGCTCGGGGTCGGTGCGACTCTCGCCCTCCACCAGCACCTCGACGGTGCGCCCGACGAACCGCTGGGCGCGTTCGCGCGCTCGCCGCTGGACGAGCTCGAGCAGGCGATCCATCCGTGCGAGCTTGACCTCGTGAGGCACCAGACCGGCGGTCATCTCCGCCGCCTCGGTGCCGCGACGCGGTGAGAAAAGGAAGGTGAAGGCGCCGTCGTAGCCCACCGCATCGACCAGCTCGAGCGTCTGCTCGAAATCGGCCTCGGTCTCGCCGGGAAAGCCGACGATGATGTCCGTGCTGAGGGCGACGTCGGGCACGTACTCACGGATCAGCGCGACGCGATCGAGGTAGCGCTCGCGGTCATAGGTGCGCCGCATCGCGCGCAGGACACGCGAGGAGCCCGACTGGAGCGGCAGGTGAATGTGCTCGCACAGCGAGTGCAGCTCGGCGTGGGCACGGATCACGTCCTCGCGCATGTCCTTCGGATGCGGGCTGGTATAGCGGATCCGCTCGAGGCCTTCGATGCCATCCAGCTCGCCCAGCAACTCGGCGAAGCTGGCGCGCACTGGACGCAGGTCACGGCCGTAGGAATTGACGTTCTGGCCGAGCAGCGTGACCTCGCGGACGCCGTCCCGCGCCATCGTGCGAGCCTCCGACACGAGCGCCTCCAGCGGGCGGCTCAGCTCGAGCCCGCGGGTCGACGGAACGATGCAGTAGGCGCAGCGGCAGTTACAGCCGACGCTGACCTGCAGCCAGCCTTGGACCGGGCGGCTGCGCTTCACCGGCAGGTCGCCGGTGAAGGATTCGAACTCGAAGTAGCCCTGCGCGCTGAGTGAGTCACTGACCAGGAACTCGGCGAGTCGGTTCACCTGGCCCGGCCCAAACGCCACGTCGACGAAGGGGAAACGCCCGAACACCTCGTGCTTGATCGACTGCGCCCAGCAGCCACCGACGCCGATGATGCGCGACGGATCCTCGCGCTTGAGGCGCTTGGCCTCACCGAGATGCGCGACCAGGCGATTGTCGGCTGACTCGCGGATCGAGCAGGTGTTGAAGAGGATCAGGTCCGCTTCGGCGCGCGTGTCAGCTTCGCGGTAGCCGAGCGCGTCGAGCATGCCGCGCATCCGCTCGGAGTCGTGCTCGTTCATCTGACAGCCGAACGTCGTGACGTGATAGCTCTTCATCTGACGCGAAGGTTACGGCGCGACTGACGGTTGGCGCCTCGCCAGCGCGCTCCGTGGCAAAATCGCTGCCTCCCAGATCGGAGGCCTGAGGTGTTGCGACATATTGTGATGTTGCGCTTCAAGCCGGAGTCCAGCGCCGAGACGCGGGCGACGGTGGTTGCAGGGCTGCGTGGGCTTCCGAGCCACGTCCCCACGATTCGCGGCTGGACGGTTGGGGAGAACGCCGGCGTGAATCCGGAAGCGTTTGACGTCGTGCTCGTCGGAGAGTTCGACGACGTCGAGGGTTACGTCGCCTATCGCGACCACCCTTTCCACGTCGAGTTCATCAGCACGCACACCAAGCCCAACACCGCCGACCGGGCGAGCATTCAGTTCGAGCTCGACGACGCTTAGCGCGCTGTTCAGTTCTCGCGCAGCTCACGCAGCAGGCGAAATACCACAAACCAGGGGAGGGCATCGAAGATAAGGAACGGGACCACTGTGCCGGCGAAACCTTCGAAGGCGCCGGCGACCACGAGTGATGCCGCCGCCAGGCAGCACGCCAGCCCTCACCGGGATGCGCGAGCGCGCTGAGTTGCTTGGCGGTGAGCTACTCGCGCAGCCAACCGACAGTGGCTTTCGCGTCGAGCTGCGACTACCGGCATGAGTACTGCCGAGCCGCCCCGCGAGGGCCGGCGTGCACCGGTTCGCGTCGTGCTCGCCGACGATCAGCGCCTCGTCCGCGAAAGCCTCGGGACACTGCTTGGCCTGCTCGATGGCATCGAGCTGGTGGCCAGCGCGGCGGACGGCGAAGAGGCGGTCGCGCTGGCCGCCGAACACGAGCCGGAGGTCGTCCTGATGGACCTCCGCATGCCACGCAAGGACGGCATCGAGGCGACACGTCAGCTCCGCGAACGCCAACCCGAGGTTCGCGTGATCGCGCTCACCACCTACGCCGACGAGGAGAGCGTGCTCGGCGCGCTGCGCGCAGGAGCACGCGGCTACGATCGCGACACCACCGCATTGACGAACTCGGCCACGGCGTATCGCGACCCCGAGGCCGTCGCCAGCGCGTCTCCCGCTAAGGCGTCCGCGCCAGCTCCGCCGGGGCCGACTCAGCGCCGTCGCGGGCGGCCTCGCTGGCGCCGTGTTCGGCACGCCGACGCACGGTCGACAGCGCGCGCAGGTACGCGCGCGCAGCTGCCTCGATGATGTCGGTGGCGACCCCCTGCCCGGAGGCCGCCTCGCCAGCGGTCTCGATCACGACCGAGACCTCGCCGAGCGCGTCCTGGCCCTCGGTCACCGCGTCGACGCGAAACTCGCGCAGCGCCGCTTCGATCCCCGTCGCGTCGTTGATCGCGCGAAAGACCGAGTCGACCGGGCCATCGCCGGAGGACTCGCCGCGCACCAGCTCGCCGTTTGGCAGCCGCACCGAAACCGTCGCCTGCGGAGCGCGCGAGGTCGCGGCCTGGACTTCGTAGGAGTCGAGCGTGTAGGCCGCGATCTCTTCGCGCAGCTCGTCGGTGACAAGCGCCTCGAGGTCCATCGCGGTCACCGTCTTCTTGCGGTCGGCGATCTCCTTGAAGCGCTTGAAGGCCGTGTTCAGCGTCTGCCCGGAGATCTCGAAGCCGAGCCCCTCGAGCGCCTGGCGCAGCGCGTGACGGCCGGAGTGCTTGCCGAGCACGATCGAGTTCGCCTCCAGGCCGACGCTCGTCGCGTCCATGATCTCGTAGGTCGTGCGCTCCTTCAGCACACCGTCCTGGTGGATCCCGGACTCGTGCGCGAAAGCGTTGCGGCCGACGATCGCCTTGTTGGGCTGCACCACATAACCGGTCAGCCGCGACACGAGACGGCTCGTCCGCGCGATCTCGCGCGTATTGATGCCGGTCCGCATGCCGATGTCGGCTGAGCGCGTGTACAGCAGCATCACGATCTCCTCGAGCGACGCGTTGCCCGCGCGCTCGCCGATGCCGTTGATCGCGCATTCGACCTGGCGCGCCCCCGCCAGCAGGCCGGCAAACGAGTTCGCGACCGCGAGCCCTAGATCGTCATGGCAGTGCACCGACAGCACGACGTCGCGCAAGGCCGGAACCAGCTCGTAGAGCTCGCCGAGCCAGGCGCTGAACTCCTCGGGCATCGTGTAGCCGACGGTGTCTGGGATGTTGATCGTGGTGGCGCCTTCCTCGATCGCCGCAGCGACGACCTCGGCGGTGAAGGCGACCTCTGAGCGCGTCGCGTCCATCGGTGAGAACTCGACATCCTCGACGTAGCCGCGCGCTTGCGCGACCGCCGCGCGCGCCTGGCCGAGCACGTCCTCACGCGTCGTTCGCAGCTGGTGCACGATGTGGATGTCAGACGTCGAGATGAAGGTGTGAATCCGCGGCCGCGCAGCATCCTTCACGGCGTTGTAGGCGGAGTCGATATCGGCCGCCTGGGTGCGCGCGAGGCCAGCGATCACCGGCCCCTCGACGGCTCGCGCGATTCCCTGCACGGCCTCGAAATCCCCGGGCGAGGAAATCGGAAAGCCCGCCTCGATGACGTCCACGCCGAGTCGCGCCAGCTGCTGGGCGATCTCGAGCTTTTCCGACGCGTTGAGCGAGATGCCCGGCGACTGTTCGCCGTCACGCAGCGTCGTATCGAAGATCAGTACTCGGTCGTTGCTCTTTACAGCCATGATGTTCCTCGCCTTTCGCGTTCGTCCTGCGGCTTCCTCTCAGTGGGTTTGCGGCTTCGCGGCCGCCACGCGCTATTCCCCCCGAAGGGGGAGGAGGAGAAGCAGTGCAAGGGACGAGCGGAACGTCATGCCCCCAGAGCCTAGCATCGTCGCCGCGGCACCGGCAAGGGCGAGCAGCCACTCAGCCCAAGATGTTCACGGCGCGCGCCACGACCAGGCCGATCGTGACGATCGACATCACCGATTGGACCAGAAACAGCATCTTCGCGAGGTGGCTGAGCGGCATCGTGTCGGTCGGGCTGAAGGCGCTGACGTTGGTGAACGACACGTACAGGTAGTCGACAAACCCGGCTCGCCAGTCCCAGCGCCCGAGGCGATCCTCGGTCATCTGCGGGAAGAGGAAGTCCGGCGGTGGCGGCTTAGTCCCCTTGCGCGCCTGCGGCCCGCCGCGATCGAGCTCCCAATACCAGACGGCGAACAGCAGAATGTTGGTGATCCAGATCTCGACGCCCGCGAAGATCAGCGCCCGGCCATCGATCGCCGTCGCCGTATGCAGCATGTAGTGGACGAGCAGCACCAGCGAGAGCAGGTTCGCGGCGCTGACGATTCCGACCAGTCCGAGCGCAAACCGCCGCCGCGAGGGCGGCGGCACTGCGCCGCCGCGTGGCGTCGTCACCACCAGCCCGACCAGCAACAGTCCCTCGAGTGCCGGCAGGAGCCACGCCGGGTGCAGCGTCAGCTTGTTCGGCAGATCGAGGTCGAGCGCGATCGTCGCCAGCACCGTGAGCTGGGCCGGCCAATACGGGTCCTTGCGGGCAAACGCCTCAGCCGTGTCCTCGGCGCTCGAGGCGGCGGGCACCTCTGCTCGCTTCATGCAAGCGTTACGCTGCGACCGCTGAAGAATCCGTCCAGAGCGACGATCTCAGCGAGCACCTCGTCGGGCACCGCTTCATTGGTCATCATCACCATCGCCGCAAGCCCCTGCGCATCGGCCTCGGCACCGCCCAGCTGGCGCCCGACGGCGGCCGAGGAGATGTTGATCGCGTGCTGGCCGAAGACCGAGCCGACGCGGCCGATCATGCCGGGAACGTCGCGGTAGCGGAAGACGCTGACGTGCTGTGCGAGCTCGACGGTGAAGCGCTGGCCCCAAACCTCGGCCAGGTGCGGCACCTGGTTCGGTCCGATTCCCGTGCCGGCGACCGCCACACGCTCACCCGCGGCGACGACCGTGACGCGGATCAGGTCGTTGAAGTCCTCGGCTTCGGAGACGCTCTTCTCCTCGACGATGATGCCACGCTCCTCGGCGAGTGAGGCCGCGTTGACGTAGTTGACGTCTTCCTCGGTGCGCCCGTGAAGCGCGCCGCGCAGCACCGCGAGCGTCAGCAGGCGCGTATCCAGATCGGCGATCCGCCCCATGAACGCCGCTTCGATCCGCTCCACCGAGCTCGCCTCGGCGAGCCCCATCGCCAGCCGCCCGAGCTGCTCGGCCAGCGGCAGGAACGGCTCCAGCGCTGCCATGTCCTCGGCCGCGATCGCCGGGATGTTGACGGCGCTCGAGACGACGCCACCGGTCAGCGCGGCGACCACCTGCTCGGCGCTCTGGAAGCCCGCACGGTCGGTTGCCTCGGTCGTCGAAGCGCCGAGGTGCGGCGTGACGACGACATTCGGATAGCCGCTGAACAGCGGGTAGTCGGTGATCGGCTCACTCGGGAACACGTCGAGCGCGGCGCCGGCGATCTTGCCCGAGTCGAGCCCGGCCTGCAGCGCCGCGTCATCGATCAAGCCGCCGCGAGCGACGTTGAGAATCCGCACGCCGTCGCGCATCTGCGCGATCGCCGCGGCGTCGATGAAGCCCTTCGTCTCATCCGTCTTCGGCAGGTGCACCGTGATGAAGTCGGCCCGGGCATACACGGCGGCGCTGTCCGGCGCCTTTTCGACGCCGAGCTCGCGATAGCGCTCAGCGGCAACAAAAGGATCGAAGGCGATCACACGCATGCCAAAGCCGCGCACGCGCTGCGCGACGAGCTGCCCGATCCGCCCGAAACCGATGATCCCGAGCGTCTTGTCGTAGAGCTCGACGCCGGAGAACTTCGAGCGCTCCCACTTGCCCGAGGTGAGCGACGCGTGCGCCTGGGGAATGTTGCGGGCGAGCGCCAACAGCAGCGCCACCGTGTGCTCGGCGGCCGTCACCACGTTTGACTGCGGCGCGTTGGCGACGACGATCCCGCGCCTTGTCGCGGCCGCCACGTCGACATTGTCGACGCCGACGCCGGCGCGGCCGATGACCCGCAGCCGCTCGCCACGCTCGATCAGCTCGGCCGTCATCTTCGTCGCCGAGCGGATCAGGATGCCGTCGAACTCGCCGATCTGCTCGGCAAGCTGATCCGCGCTCCAGTCAAAGCCCGTCTCGACGTCGAAATGCTCGCGCAGCAGCGCGACACCAGACTCGCCGACGTCCTCCGCGACCAGCACCCGAGCGCGCTTCTGCGCCGCGCTCACAGCGACCGCTCCAGGACGTAATCGATGCACGCCGTCAGCGCGCGAACGTCGTCCGGCTCAACCGACGGGAACATCCCGACCCGCAGCTGGTTGCGGCCGAGCTTGCGGTAGGGCTCGATGTCGACAATCCCGTTCGCACGCAACGTCGTCGCCAGCGCGGCCGCGTCGACCGCCTCATCGAAGTCGATCGTGCCGACGACGAAGGAGCGCAGAGTCGGGTCGCTGACGAACGGCGTCGCGTGCGTCGAGGCCTCGGCCCAGCCGTAGAGGTAGGCCGCCGAGGCGCCGGTGCGCGAGACGCACCAGTCGAGTCCGCCGCCGGCGAGCATCCAGTCGATCTGCTCGGCCAGCAGGTAGAGCGTCGCCAGCGCCGGCGTGTTGTTGGTCTGGTCCTTGGTCGAGTTGTCGAGCGCGATCGCCAGCGACAGGGACGGCGGAATCCAGCGATCCGAGGCCTCGATCCGCGCGATCCGCTCGAGCGCCGCAGGACTCATCAACGCCAGCCACAGGCCGCCGTCGGAGCCGAAGTTCTTCTGCGGCGCGAAGTAGTAGGCGTCGGCCTGCGTGACGTCGAGCGCGAGGCCACCGGCGCCGGAGGTGGCGTCGATCAAGACCAGCGCGTCGCCACTGCCCGCGGGGCGCTGGACGCCGACCATCACCCCGGTCGAGGTCTCGTTGTGGGCCCAGGCGAGGACGTCGACATCGGCCGAGCTCGTGACCGCGGACGCGCTGCCGGCCGGCGCCTCGATCACGATCGGATCGGCGAGGAACGGCGCACCGGCCGTGACCTGCGCGAACTTGCTCGTGAACTCGCCGTAGACGAGGTGCTGCGCGCGCTGCTCGACGAGCCCGAACGCGGCGGCGTCCCAGAAGGCGGTCGCACCGCCGTTGCCCAGCACCACCTCATAGCCCTCGGGCAACGCGAACAGCTCACGCAGGCCGGCGCGCACGCGGCCGACGAGCGACTTGACCGGCTTCTGACGATGCGACGTGCCGAGTACCGCCGCACCGTCGGAGACCAGCCGCTCCAGCTGGGCCGGGCGGATCTTCGACGGGCCGCAGCCGAAGCGGCCGTCGCTCGGCTTCAAGTCCTCGGGGATGGTGAGCGCCGGAGCGCTGGTGGTCTGTGATTGTGGCGTCATGGGAGTCCTCGTTTACTAGAAGTACAGAGGTGCCCAGGCGCGCGGCGGTGTTCGGCCTGTCGCTTCCCGGTGGTTATCCACCCAGACGCCAGTCGCGACGGTCAGGGCCAGTCTAGCTCACAGCCACGCGTGTGCCAACCTCCGCGCGCCAGTCGTGCGGCAGACGCGTGCTGTGCACACCGTCAGTCAGCTCACCGGTCAGCAGGCACAGCTCGGGCGCCGGCCCGAGCGCCAGCTGGCGCCGCCAGAGGCTCGCCTGCTGCGGGTCGATGCCGTCGGCCAGGAAATCGTCGAGCAGGGCTTGATGGCCGCCCGGCGGCGGTGTGATCCAGCTCGCCAGGCTCACGCGCTCGAGGCTCGGCATGCCGTCGAGCAGTGCGTAGACGCCGCCCGTCCCTTCACCGAACAGCTTCGCGACGGCGTCGTGGGAGGTCCTGTGACCGCGCCCGATCGCCGCCTCGTTCAGTACGCCGAGCGCGGCGAAGTCCTCGACCAGATACCAGTCCTCATAGCCCGCGCCGCCGTAGCCGAGCCAGTCGAGCGCCGGCGCGCGCAGGCAGGTCGAGGCGATGAACCCGCCCGGGGCCTGGCTCGCGAGCGAGCGCTGAAAGCGCACGCTCGCCGCCTCATACTCCGCCGCCTCCACGCCGGCCGCGGGGCGGTGCCAGAAGACGTAGGCGAGCACGGCCGCTCAGAAGCTCGGCTTGATCCAGTCCATGTGCGAGCGCAACTCCTGGCCGACCGTCTCGATCTGCGTCCCGGCCTGCTCGGCCCGCATCCGCTTGAAGCTCTCCTGCCCGGCGCGGTTCTCGGCGATCCACTCGCGGGCAAAGTCGCCGGACTGGATCTCAGCGAGGATCTTGCTCATGTTGGCACGCGTCTCCTCGGTGATCACGCGCTTGCCTCGCGTGTAGTCGCCGTACTCCGCGGTGTTGGAGATCGAGTAGCGCATTCCGGCGAGCCCCTTCTCATAGATCAGATCGACGATCAGCTTGACCTCGTGCAGGCACTCGAAGTAGGCCATCTCCGGGTCATAGCCGGCCGCGACCAGCGTCTCGAACCCGGCCTGCACCAGCTCTGAGACGCCGCCGCAGAGCACCGCCTGCTCACCGAACAGGTCGGTCTCGGTCTCGTCCTTGAAGCTGGTTTCGATCACGCCGCCGCGCGTCCCGCCGATCCCCTTGGCATAGGCCAGCGCGAGCTGGCGCGCGTTGCCGCTCGAGTCCTGATGGATCGCCACGAGCGCCGGCACGCCGGAGCCCTCGGTGAACTGGCGGCGGACCAGATGGCCGGGTCCTTTCGGCGCGACGAGCGCGACGTCGACGCCCGGCGGCGGCACGACCTCGCCGTAGTGAATCGAGAACCCGTGGCCGAACAGCAGCATGTTGCCGTCGGCGATGCCGTCGCCCAGCTCCTCCCAGACCTGGTGGTGGAGCTCGTCGGGCACGAGCATCATCACGAGGTCGCCGCGGCTGGCGGCCTCGACAACCGGCAACACTTCGAGGCCGGCCGCGAGCGCTGCGGCGACGGAATCGGAGTCGGGTCGCAGCCCGACCACGACGCTCACACCCGAGTCCGTGAGGTTCAGCGCGTGGGCATGGCCCTGCGAGCCGTAGCCGATAATCGCGACGGTCTTGCCGTCGAGCTGCGTGAGGTCTGCGTCGTCGTCATAGATCATGCCCGCAGGCTATCTCACCGTCTTTTTTTGGCAGTGGTCGGCAGCCGTGACCGCGCACTTCACGAAGCAGCGCCCGCTCAGGCGCTCGCGACAGCGACCAGCGTCCGGCCCGTCACCTCGGAGCTGAGTCGCTCCGCCACCTCGGCCGCCAGCTCAGCGCGAAGCTCGGAGCCGGCTGCTCGCACGGTCGCGCCCCAGGGTGAGATGTCGATCTGCATCTCCCACCACGCCTCGAAGTTGCCGGCGTCAAAGTCGAGGTCGATGGCGTCGATCTCGATCTCGGTGAAGCCGGCCTGCTCGAGCAGCTCGCGCAGGTGATCGGGGTCGCTCAGCGCGAACGGGCCCGGCGCGCCGGGGTCCGGGGGATCGAGCAGACCGTGCGCGACGAGCACCTCGCGCGGAAGCGCGAACCAGGGATTAGCGGCGAGTTCTGCCCAGCAGGCCATCGCGACACGCCCACCGGTGCCCAAAACGCGACGGGTTTCACTGAGTGCCGCCTGCGGATCGACCATCAGCATGTAGCCCCAGCGACAGATAACCGCGTCGACGCTGGCGACCGGCAGGTCGATCGATTCCGCGTTGATCAGGCGGAACTCGACGTTTTGCAGGCCGAGCTCCGCCGCGCGGTCGCGCGCCACGTCGATCATCGCCTGGGATTGGTCGCTGCAGATCAGCGTGCCGCCGGGCGCGATCAGCTCCGCTGCAAGGAACCCGGTCTCCCCCGCCCCGGCGGCCAGCTCGAGCACGCGCTGGCCGGGCTGCAGCTCGAGCGCATCGACCAGCCAGTGCGAAACGCCCGCTGTCAGCGCGCGCATCCACGCTTGCGCCTTGGCCCAGCCCCCGGCCGCGCCATCCCATTGGGCGAGGCAGTCGCGGCGCTGCTCGTCTGGGGTCAGCCGATCGGGCAATAGAGGGCGACTTTGAGCGGCGAGCGGATCGCTGACGGCGGCGTGCCGACGAACGTCAGCAGCAACGACACGTAGTCGTTGACGTCGCCGTCGTCGCAGTGCTTGGCGTCCGAGGCGGTCAGCTTGACCGGGTAGTCCTTGAACGTGCCGGCAGCGCAGTTGGGCTTGCAGTCGTTGACCGAGTAGGTGCCGGTCCCCGCCGCCTTGGCGGCGCCGAACGAGCTCCACTTGACGTGCAGGACCACGGCATTGGCGTCGGCGCAGGCCAGGACGATCTGCTTCGGCTTGATCTGCGAGTGCGTGCAGTCGCCGACGAGGCGGTCCTTGCCGGCGGCGGCGAGCGCCGGAACCGCGAGCAGCGAGGCGAAGACCACGGCAATCGCAAAGCCGACGGGGCGGCGCATCGCGCGGATCATAGTTCGGACCCAGCCAGCTCACGGCGGCGCAGCTTGCCCGACGCGGTCCGCGGCAGCGCATCGACGACGACGATCCTCTTCGGCACCTTGAACGGGGCGAGGCGCGCGGCGCAGTGCTCACGGAGGGCCTCGGTGCTGACGGCAGCCCGCAGAACGACGTGCGCCTGCACCGCCTCGCCCCACTGCGGATCGGGCGCACCGAAGACGCCGGCCTCGATCACGGCCGGGTGCTCGCAGAGGGCATCCTCGACTTCGCTCGGCGCCACGTTCTCGCCGCCGGAGATGATCAGCTCGGACTTGCGCCCGATCACCCGCAGGTTCCCCTCGTTGTCGATCTCGCCGAGATCGCCGGTCGCGAGCACACCGCCGAGCGCTGGTGAGACGGTCGGTCCGCTGACGAGGATCTCGCCATCGGCGGCGATCGCTACGCGCGTGCAGAAGAGCGCCGGCCCGGCAGCGGCGCGCGGCTCGGCCCCGGGCCGTTGCGTCGCGACCTGTGAACAGGTCTCGGTCAGGCCATAGGTCTGGCTGACGGCAACTCCCGCGGCGGCTGCCCGCTCGAGCAGCGCCGCGGGGATCGGCCCGCCCCCGGCGAGCGCGCAGCGCAACACCGGTGGACGCCCGAGACCGGCGTCGAGCAGCCGCGCAAGTGTCGTCGCGACAACGGAAACGACCGTGATCCCATCGTCCATCAGTGCGGCGACCGCGGCCGGTGCGTCGAAGCGCTCGTGGACCACCGCGGTCGTGCCGTAGAGCCAGCTGCGCATCAGGATCGACAGCCCGCCCACATGCACCAGCGGCAGCGTGCAGAGCCAGCGCTCCTGCGGGTCGAGCCCCAACGTCACGGCGGATCCGATCGCACTCCAGAGGAAGTTGCCAAACGAGAGTGGGACCTCCTTTGGCGTCCCACTCTCGGTGCCGGAAGTACGCACGACAAGAGCGATGTCGTCGAGCTCAATCGACCGAGCATCGAGCGGCGCGCCTGAGCAGTCGAGCGGACGGTCGACCACGGCTGCGACGCCATCGCGCGGCCAGCGTTCGCGCGGCTCGCGCAGATCGACCGGCACCGCCACCGCCCCCGCGGCAAAGCAAGCGTGCAGGGCGACCACAAAGTCAAGCCCCGCCGGCAACGCGATCGCTACCCGCTCGCCGGGCGCCACCCCGAGGTCCGCCGCAGCCGCACAACTCATTCGCTCCAGCTCTTCGTAGACGAGGACGCCAGACGGCGTCTCAACCGCGACGCACTGTCCCACGGCGTCTGGCGCCCGGAGTCCCGCCCACAATGTCATGCCCAACAGGCTAGCCTTGCCCCGTGTCCGTCGAGTGGCAGCCTGCCGGTGAGTTCGGCGATATCCGCTACGAACGCTCCGCCGGCCCCGGTCCCCAGATCGCGAAGATCACGATCAATCGCCCGGAGGTCCGCAACGCGTTTCGCCCGCAGACCGTTCTCGAGCTCAGCGAAGCGTTCAGGCTGGCGCGCGAGGACACGACAATCGGCGTGATCATCCTCACCGGCGAGGGGACCGACGCGTTCTGCTCCGGCGGTGACCAGCGCGTGCGCGGCGACTCCGGCTACCTCGAGGACCCGGCGTCGGAGGCCGCCGTAGGGCGCTTTCACGTCACCGATCTCCACGTCCAGATCCGCCGGACCCCCAAACCGGTGGTCGCGATGGTCGCCGGCTACGCGATCGGCGGCGGCCACGTGCTGCACGTCGTCTGTGATCTGACGATCGCCGCCGAGAACGCGCGCTTCGGCCAGACCGGTCCGCGCGTCGGCTCCTTCGACGGCGGCTACGGGGCGAGCATCTTGGCCGCACAGGTCGGGCAGAAGCGCGCCAAGGAGATCTGGTTTCTCTGCCGCCAATACGACGCCCAGCAGGCGCTCGCCATGGGCCTCGTCAATGCCGTTGTGCCACTCGAGCGCCTCGAGCCGGAAACCGTCGAGTGGTGTCGCGAGATGCTCGCGCTGTCGCCGTTTGCCCTACGCCTGCTGAAAGCGAGCTTCAACGCCGCCGAGGACGGGCTGGCCGGGCTGCAGCAGCTGGCGCACGACGCGAACCTGCTCTTCTACGGCCACGAGGAGGCGCGCGAAGGACGCAGCGCCTACGCCGAGCGACGCCCACCGGACTTTTCGAACTTCCCTCGCCGCCCGTGAGGATCTGGCTCATGGCGGCGCGTCCACGGACGCTGCCGGCCGCCGTCGCGCCCGTGCTCGTCGGAACGTCGCTGGCGATCCACGTCGGCCGCTTTCATCCGCTCGCCTTCGTCGCGGCGCTGCTCGGTGCGATGCTGATCCAGATCGGCACCAACCTCTCAAACGACTATTCCGACGCCCGCCGCGGGGCCGACTCCGAGGATCGCCTGGGGCCGGTGCGCGTCACCGCCGGTGGGCTCGTGCCACCACGGCAGGTGCTGGTCGCGACCTACACGACGTTCGCGCTCGCGGTGCTCTGCGGCATCTATCTGATCGCCGTCGCCGGCTGGCTGCTGCTCGCCGTCGGCGCCGCCTCGATCCTCGCCGGCGTGCTCTACACCGGCGGACCGCGGCCCTATGGCTATGAGGGCCTGGGTGAGCTGTTCGTCTTCCTCTTCTTCGGCATCGTCGCCGTCGCCGGCTCCTACTACGTGCAGCGCCGCTCGCTGCCGTGGGAGGCCTTCGTGCTCGCCGTGCCGGTCGGGCTGCTGATCGCGGCGATCCTCGTCGTCAACAACGTTCGCGACATCGAGAGTGATCGCCGCGCCGGCAAGCGGACGCTCGCCGTGCGGCTTGGGCGCCAGCGCACGCGCCGGCTGTTCGTCGCGATGCTGATCGTCGCGTTCGCCTCCGGACTGATCTGCTGGCTCGCCGGGCCGCTGTCGCCATGGCTCGCGCTGACGCTGCTCACCGTGCCGCTGGCGGCCGTCGTGGCGCGCACCGTCTGGAGCCACAGCGACGGTCCCTCACTCAACGCCGCGCTCGCCCAGAGCGGGATTCTGGCGCTGCTCTACTGCCTCGCGCTGAGCGCCGGCGTGCTTGCGAGCTGATGCGCCTCGAATTGACGCAGAGCGAGCGGCGGTTCCGCGAAGCACAGCACACGGCCCACGGCGTATTGCAGGTGCGCCAGCTGATCGAGGTCACGCTGACCGACGCTGACGGCGCCAGCGGCCGTGGCGAGGCGGCACCACTGGCCTCATACGACGGCGTCGGCACCGACACGGTCATCGCCGCGCTCGAGGCTTATCGCCAGGTCCTCGCGCAGGACCCCCCCAGCCAGCCCGGAACGCTGCTCGATCGCTGCCGCGAGGTCGCCGACCTCCCCCAGGCACTGGCGGCGATCGACCTTGCGCTGTGGGATCTCGCCGGCAATCGCGCCGGTCGCCCGGTCTGCGATCTGCTCGCCGCTCACCCGGCGCAGCAGATCGAGGTCAACGCGACGATCGCGCCGGCCGCGCGCGAGGCGGCGGCAGAGCTGGCCGCCGGCGCAGTCAGCGCCGGCTACCGCTGCGTGAAACTGAAGGTCGGAGTCGGCGACGACCTCGAGCGGGTACGCGCCGTCCGCGCCGCAATCGGAGCGGACGTCAGCCTGCGGCTCGACGCCAACGGAGCCTGGAGCGTCGATCGCGCTGTCGAGCTGCTCGATGCGATGAGCGCCGTCGGCCTCGAGCTCGTGGAGGAGCCGGTCCGCGGGCTCGGCGATCTGCAGGATCTGCGTGAGCGCGTCGCGGTGCGGATCGCGATCGACGAGAGCGCCGCGCTGCCGGGAGCGCTCACCGCGCGGATCGCCGATGCCGTGTGCCTGAAGATCAGCCGCTGCGGTGGGATCAGCGGGCTGCTGGCCGCCGCCGCGCTGGTCCGCGCCAGCGGCGCCGAGGTCTATCTCGCGTCGAGCTACGACGGCCCGCTCGGTATCGCGGCGGCGCTCCATGCAGCGGCCGCCCTGTCGCCGCTGCCGCCGTGCGGTCTCGCCACGCTCGAGCTGTTCGCCGGCCCGCCCTCGCCGTTCCCGGTCCGCCAAGGCACGATCGCCGTCCCTCGCCGTCCCGGCCTCGGCGTGGCGGCAGACTGAGTGCCGGCCGCCTAGCCACCGCCGGGCGGCGTGGTGCTCAGCCGACGTGCAAACCTCAGATTTCAGCGAACGCCGCGAGGACCGCTTCGGGCGCCTCGAGCGCGACGCGATGCCCAGCTCCGCCCACCACCGCGAAGCCCGCCTCCGGTAGCGCCGCGGCGAGACGCTCGCCGATCCCGCGGTAGGCCGCGTCGCGCTCGCCGGCGAGCACGACGGCCGGCATCCTCAGCGCAGCGAGCCCGTCCCACAGTGGCTCGAGCGTGCCAGCGCCGTAGGCGCGCAGCGTCGCCGCGAGCTGCGCCGGCGTGAGCCGCCGCTCGTCCTCGGCGATCAGCTCCTGAACCCAGGCTGGGTCGCCGGCGAACAGCGGCAGCTGCCGCCAGCGCGCGACGAAGTCCTCGACGCTGCCGCGCTCGATCTCCGTGGCCAGCGCCGCGTCGGCGGCGCGGCGCGTGGCGCGGGCGCCGTCGTCAGCGATCCCGGCGCTGGTGGAGACGAGGACAAGGCGGGAAACGCGAGCACTCAACGCGCTCGCGACGTGAAGAGCGACGCGTCCGCCCATCGAATAACCGCACAAAATGAAACGCTCGGGCGCGGCAGCGGCGACGAGGGCGATCGCGCCGGCGAGGCTCAACGGTTGCGCGTCGGTCAGCTCCAGCGCCAGCGGCGAGTAGCGTTCGCGGTCGCTGAGCGCCACGACCCGGTCCCAGTGGCGCGCCGTGCCGCCGAATCCGTGCAGCATCACGACCGTCTCAGACACCCCACCATCTTGACGCCCGCGCTCGACACCCACCTGCTGATCGGTGCCTTCGTCGACGAGCTCGTGCGCTGCGGCGTTAGCGACGCCTGCACCTCGCCCGGCTCGCGCTGTGCACCGCTCGTGCTCGCGCTCGCGCGCGAGCCCGGGTTGCGCGCCCACTCCCACGTCGACGAGCGCTGCTCGGGGTTCTTCGCGCTCGGGCTGGCGAAGGCGAGCGGGCGGCCGGTCGCGGTGACCTGCACGTCGGGCACGGCGGCGGCGAACCTCGCCCCGGCGGTGATCGAGGCGGATCAGGCGCGGGTACCGCTGATCGTCTTGACGGCCGATCGCCCGCCCGAGCTGCGCGAGGTCGGGGCGGGCCAGACAGTCGACCAGATCAAGCTCTACGGCGACGCCGTGCGCTGGTTCTTCGAGGTCGGTAACCACGACTGCACACCCGAGCGGCTGCGCTGGATCCGCACGCTCGCCTGTCGCGCGGTCGCCGAGGCCTGGGGCGAGCGGCCGGGACCGGTGCATCTGAACTGGCCACTGCGGGAGCCGCTCGTTCCCGGCGGGCCGGTCGCGGTGCCGCCGGGACGCAGTGGTGGTCGGCCGTGGCTGGCGCGTCAACGTCCGCTGCCTGCGGCGGCGAACCTCGCCGAGGTCATCGACGAAAGCGCGCTTGGCGTGATCATCGCCGGTCGCAGCGACACGCCGCTCGCGCCATCGCTGCCGGCACTCGCCGCGCGCTGCGGCTATCCGCTGCTGGCCGACCCGCTGTCCGGGGCCCGCGGCGGCGCGGCAGGGATCGCCCACTACGACCTGCTGCTGCGCGATCAGGCGTTCCTCGCGGGCCACCCGCCGGAGGTCGTGATCCGCGTCGGCGATCTGCCGACCTGCAAGCCGTTGCGCGCCTGGCTCGGCTCACTCGACGGCGCCCGCCAGATCGCGCTCGACCCCGAGGGTGCCTGGCAGGATCCCGCCGGCGTCGTCGCGGTTTCGCTGCGTGCCACGGTCGACGCGCTGCTGTCGCCGCCGGCCGCCGACCCGGCGTGGCTCGCGAGCTGGCGGCAGGCCGACGCGCGCGCCGCCGCCCGGGTCGCCGAAACGCTCGCGGGCGCCGGCCTCAGCGAGCTTGCGGTGGCGCGCTCGCTGGGCGAGAGACTGCCGGCGCAGGCGACGCTGTTCGTGGCCTCCTCGATGCCGGTGCGCGAAATCGAGACGGTCTGGGGGCTGCGCGAGGATCCGCCGCGCGTGCTCTCAAATCGCGGTGCGAACGGGATCGACGGCACCTTGTCGAGCGCCTTCGGGGCGGCCGCCGCGAGCGCTGGACCGGTCTGCGCACTGGTCGGCGACGTCGCCTTCGCGCACGACATCGGCGGCCTGCTCGCGGCGTCGCGGCTCGGCCTCGCCCTGACGATCGTGCTGCTTGACAACGGCGGCGGCGGGATTTTCGACCATCTGCCGGTGGCCGGCGAGCAGGATGTCTACGAGCAGCACATCGCGACGCCGACCGGTCTTGATTTCGCTGCCGCGGCGCGGCTCTACGACCTCGACTACGCGGCGCCGCAATCGCTCGAGGAGCTGCACGGGCTGCTCGATACTGCGCTCGCGCAGCGCGCCCGCTCGACGCTGCTGCACCTGCGCTTTGAGCGCGCCGCCGGGCTCGCGCTGCATCGCCGGCTACAGGCGGCGGTCGCCGCCGTCAGCTGAGCACGGGCAGCAGCGCTTCCAGCTTGACCTCGGTTTCGGCGAGCTCGGACGCCGGGTCTGAGTCGGCGACGACGCCGACCCCGGCGTAGCAGCGCGCCAGGTGGCCATGGACGAGCGCGCAGCGCAGCGCGACACAGAACTCGCCGTCGCCGCCAGTGTCGCTCCAGCCGACCGGTCCCGCATACCAGCCGCGGTCGATCCCTTCGAGCGCCGGGATCAGCGGCGTGGCCTTCGCCTCCGGCTCGCCGCCGACGGCGGGCGTCGGGTGCAGCAGCCCGGCGAGCTCGATCGCGCCGACCGGATGCGCCAGCTGTGCCCGAATCGGTGTGGCGAGGTGCTGGATATTGGCGATCCGCACGACCGTCGGCTCGTCGGGCATCGTCACCCAGACGGCGTGCGGGCGCAGCTCGCGCTCGATCCGCTGGGCCACGATCGCGTGTTCCTGGCGGTCCTTCGGCGAGCGCAGCATGCGTTCGCCGAGATGGTCATCGACAGCGGGGTCGGCGCTCCGACCGACCGAGCCGGCCAGCGCCAACGTGCTCGCACGCAGACCTTCGCGCCGGATCAAAAGCTCCGGGCTGGCAGCTATGAAGCTGCTCTCGCCGCGCCCGACGGCGATGACGAAGCAGCCCGCGAAGGCACTGCGCAGCACACCGTAGACGGCAGCGATGTCGTGGCTCTCAGGCGCGTGGACCTCGACCTCGCGCGCGAGCACGATCTTCTCGATCTTGCCGGCGCGGATCAGCTCGACGGCACGGGCGACGGCGGCCTCGTAGTGCTCCGGCGACAGCGCGCCGGCGACGCGGTGGCGCTCGGCGGGATGGGGATCAAGCAGCGGTAGCTCGTGCGCCTGCAGCGAGGCCAGGCGCAGCTCGATCAGCTCGAGCAGCTCGTCGGGCAGGTCGTCGCCGCGCGCGAGTGCGGCGACGGTGCACCAGACCTCCTCGCCGCGGCGCGCGAGCGCGACCTCGGGGACGATCAGCGAGGCCGGCGCGAACCCCGACCAGTGCAGGGCCGCCGCGCCGTCGTCGGCGAACGCAAAGCCGCCGGTGACAACGAGGCCGCTGCCCGGCGGGCCCTGTGGCGGTTCGGCGAGCGCATCAGCGGCGAGCCGGCGCCAACGCTGCGCGACCCGCTCGAAGCGGCCCGGACCGTGGTCCTCGAGCGCCAGCACGCCACCGAGCGTGGCCAGCGCGGCAGCGTTGCGATCTGGCTGCTCGAAGCACATCCACGGCTCGCCGGGGCGTCGCGAGGCGAGCACGACCGCGCTCGGGTCGATGCCCGGTTGCAGGCGCCAGCTCGCCGCGACGAGGCGCTCACCGTGACGGCGCGCGCTACGGGTCGCGCGCGCCAGCGACGCCGCGAGACTCTTGCGCGCCTTGTCGGGGATCGCAAACGGCGACGGGGCCTGGCGCGTCGACGCCGGCGACGCGCCCTGCCCGGCCGCCAGATCGCCGCGCGACACCGCTCCTAGGTCTCGCCGCGGCCGCGCCCCATCGCGATCTCGCCGGTGCGGATCATCTCGATCAGGCCGTAGGGCCGCGCAACGTTCTCGAAGGCGGTGATCTTGTCTTCCTCGCCGCTGATCTCGATCACCAGCGAGCGCTTCGTCACATCGACGACGCGGCCGCGGAAGATCTCGCAGAACTCGAGCAGCTCGCTGCGTGCCGGGCCCTCGGCCGCGACCTTGAACAGAGCGAGCTCTCGCGTCACTGTGCCGCCGGGCTCGAGATCGCGGATCTTGAGCACGTTGATCAGCTTGTGCAGCTGCTTTGTCACCTGATCGATCGGGTGTAGCGCACCGTCAACGGTGAGCGTGATCCGCGCGACCTGTTCGTCCTGCGTCGGGCCAACGGTCAGCGTCTGAATGTTGAAGCCACGACGGGCAAACAACCCGGCGATCCGCGTCAGGACACCGGGACGGTTCTCGACGAGGATCGACAGGACGTGCTTGCGGCCGGTTCTGAAGCCGACTGCGGCGTTGAGCTCCTCGAGGCTGAGCAGTTCCTTGGTTCCTGGTTCACCCATCGCCGCTCACCCCACCATGTCGCGCGCGGCGGCGCCGGGCGCGATCATCGGGTAGGTGTTTTCCTCGCGCGTGACGCGCACGTCGGCCAGCACCGGGCCGGGTGTCGCGATTGCGCTGCGGATGTCGTCGACCAGCGTGCTCTTGTCGACGAAGCGGAAGCCGCTCGCACCGTAGGCGTCGGCAAGCTTCAGGAAGTCCGGAAACTCGCCCATGTCGACGTGGCTGTAGCGGTGGTCCCAGAACAGCTCCTGCCACTGGCGGACCATCCCGAGGTAGCCGTTGTTCATGATGAACACCTTCACCGGGATGTTGTTCTGGGCGCAGGTCGCGAGCTCCTGGATGTTCATCTGGATCGAGCCGTCGCCGGTGATCACGCAGACCACGTCCTCGGGCCGGCCGACCTGGGCGCCCATCCCCGCCGGCAGCCCGAAGCCCATCGTCCCCAGGCCGCCGGAGTTGATCCACTGTCGCGGCTTGTTGAAGTGGTAGTACTGCGCCGCCCACATCTGGTGCTGGCCGACGTCGGAGACGATCACGGCGTCGCCGCCGGTCGCCTCGTAGAGGGCCTGGATCAGGTACTGGGGCTTGATCTCGCTGTCGCTGGAATCCTCATAGCCGAGCGGGTACTCCGCCCGCCAGGCCTCGATCTGGATCCACCAGTCATCGAGCCGACTCGGGTCGGCCTCGAGCGCGCGGTACTCGATCAACAGCTTGGCGAGGATGTTCTTGGCGTCGCCGACAATCGGGATGTGCGCCGCGACGTTCTTTGAGATCTCGGCCGGATCGACGTCGATGTGGATGAACTTGGCCTGCTGGGCGAACTCCGAGAGCTTGCCTGTGATCCGGTCATCGAAGCGCGCGCCGACGGCGCAGATCAGGTCGGCGCCGTCCATCGCGTAGTTCGCCGTCCGCGTGCCGTGCATGCCGAGCATGCCGAGCCATTGCGGATCGGTCCCAGGGAAACCGCCGAGGCCCATCAACGTGCAGGTGACCGGGAAACGGTCGGCGGTGGCGAACTCGGTCAGCTCGACGGCGGCGTTGGCATTGATCACGCCACCCCCCGCATAGATCACGGGACGGCGGGCGGCGGCGAGCGCCTTCGCGGCTTGGCGGATCTGCTTCTGGTTGCCTTCGATCGTCGGCTGGTAGCCGGGTAGCGAAACATCTGCCACCGGCTGGTAGGGGATGTCGGCGCGCGAGAGATCCTGCGGGATGTCGATCAGCACCGGGCCGGGGCGACCGCTGCGAGCGATGTGGAAGGCCTCGTGGATCGCTCGCGGCAACTCCAGCGGGTGCTGGATCATGAACGAGTGCTTGACGATCGGCATCGTGATGCCGATCGTGTCGGCCTCTTGGAAGCCGTCGGTGCCAAGCAGCTCGGTGCGCACCTGGCCGGTGAAGAAGACGACCGGGACGGAGTCCATGATCGCGTCGGCGATCGGCGTCACGAGGTTCGTCGCGCCCGGGCCCGAGGTCGCAAACGCCACCCCCACCTTGCCGGTGGCCTTGGCGTAACCCTCGGCGGCGTGACCGCCGCCCGCCTCATGGCGCACCAGCACGTGGCGGATTCCGGCGTCATAGAAGGCGTCGTAGGTCGGGAGGTTGGCGCCGCCAGGGAGGCCGAATACGACGTCCACACCCTCGGCTTTAAGACACTCCATTACGGCATCGACTGCACGCATCGCGCTGACCTCCTCTCGTCTATTCGCTTGACTGACACCCCGGGGATTCGGAAGTGCTGAGAGCCGGTCGTCCGGCCCCGAAAATGAGCATAGCGCGCGCCCGCTGAGCTTCCGCCGGCGCCAAGCTCGCTTGCAGTCTGCTCAGAGCCCGGCGCGCACGCGGATCGACGGATCAGGCCGGATGATCTCTGACTCCTCGGGAAAGCCGAGATCGCAGCCACAGCGCATGCACATCGCGTCGTGGAGGCGCAGCATTTTGCCGCAGTCAGGGCAGCGCCGCAGCGCCACGTCGGTCTCGTGTCGATAGAGCAGCGCCGCGATTGGCCCGAGGACCGGGACCACGAGCGAGACCAGGAACCAGACGATGTAGGAACTGCCTTTGCGCTGGCCGATGATCCCGCCGACGAACGCCGACACCAGGCAGACGACTGGGTAGACGACCATTTAGAAGATTACGTGTACCGCCCAGATGACACCGATGATCGCGACGGCCACGAGGACGACCGTGAGGATCGTGACGACGATGCCGATCAGCAGGTGAAACAGCAGGTAGGCACAGATCAGCAGGATCACCGCGGCAAGGACGTGGCGACCGACCTTGCGGCTGGTGGTCGTCGCTGGAGCTGTCTGCTCTTCGCTCATGAGGACAGCTTACGCCCTCGTGGCGCAGACCACGCAGGGCGGCGGTCTAGTCCTGCGTGCGCGTGGCGCCGTGCTGATGCTCGGGCAGCGGATCGGTCTGCGCAACCGGCAGCCGGGCGAGGCTATAACGGCGGAGAACCGGCTGTGTAGCGCTGATCGACGGCTCGCTCAGCTCGGGCAGCAACAGAAAGCGAGAACTGATGTTGGTTGCATTCATGGCCGTAATGATCAACCGCGAGCGGCGATTGTTCGTTGGCCCGCTGGCCAAGATCCGCAATCGCCGGTTGGCCCTGGTGACCTCAGACGCCGAGCTGCTCGCGAATCAGTCGTGTCACCTCGCCGCCGTCGGCACGTCCACGCGTCTCGCGCATCACCGGACCGATCAGGGCGCCGATCGCCTTCGCGTTGCCGGCGCGTATCTCTGCCGCCGCGTCGGGATCGGCGGCGATCGCTTGGGCGACGATCGCCGCCAGCGCCCCATCGTCGGTCAGCGACCCGAGACCGCGCTCGGCGATGATCGCTCGCGGCTCGCCGCCGCTCTCGACAAGCACCTCAAGGACTTCGCGCGCTGCGCCGCCTGTCAGCTCGCGGGCGCCGACCAGCACGACGAGCGTCGTCAGCGCCGCCGGCGTGAGGCGAGTGTCCGCCGGATCCTGCTCGCCGATCCGCGCGACAAGCTGGCCGGTGATCCAGTTCGCAAGCTGCTGGGCGTGCGCGGCGGCCGCCGGCTCGGCGGCGATCGCGGCCTCAAAGAAGTCGCCGAGCTCGCCGCGGAAGGCGAGCAGGTGCGCACTATCTGCGTTCAGCGCGAACTCGCGCTCGAGCCGCTCGGCGCGCGCGGCCGGTAGCTCGCCGATCGCCGCCCGCGCAGCGTCGAGCATTGCCGGGGTCGTCGCGATCGGCACGAGGTCCGGCTCGGGGAAGTAGCGATAGTCGTGCGCCTCCTCCTTGGAGCGCAGTGTGGTGATCGCTCCGCTCGACGGATCGAAGTGCAGCGTTTCCTGCACCACCTCGCCCCCGCTCGCAATCACCGCGCGCTGGCGCTCGATCTCAGCCGCGACGCCGCGCTCGAGAAAGCGAAACGAGTTCATGTTCTTCAGCTCGGTCTTGGTTCCGAGCTGCGAGGAGCCGACCGGGCGCAGCGAGACGTTGGCGTCGGCGCGCAACGAGCCCTCCTCCATGTTCACGTCGCTGACGCCGAGGCTGCGTAGCGTCGCACGCAGCAGCGACAGCCATTCGCGGGCGTGCTCGCCCGAGCGCAGCTCGGGCTCGGTGACGATCTCGACCAGCGGCGTGCCGCCGCGATTGAAGTCGACAACCGACTGCGCCGATCCGTGGATTCGCCCGCTCGCGCCGATGTGGATCAGCTTCGCCGCGTCCTCCTCGAGATGGACACGATGGATCGCCACGTCGGCAAGGCGCCCGCCGCGGCACAGCGGCTCGTCGTATTGGGAGATCTGGTAGCCCTTCGGCAGGTCGGGATAGAAGTAGTTCTTGCGGTGAAAGATCGAGCGTTCAGCGAGATCGCAGCCGAGCGCGAGACCGATCATCAGCCCGAAGTGGATCGCCCGCGCGTTGACGACCGGCAGCGCACCCGGCAGTCCGAGGCAGACCGGGCAGGTGTGCGTATTCGGCGGTGCGCCGAAGGACAGCTCGCAGCCGCAGAACATCTTCGTCGCCGTGCTCAGCTGCACGTGGATCTCGAGACCGATCACCGGCTCCAGCTCTACGCTCATTGGCGCACCGCGCCGCCATCGAACCCGAGCGCCTGCTCGAGCGCGAAAGCGCTATCGAGCAGCCGGCTCTCACTGAACGCCGGACCGACGAGCTGGAGCCCGACCGGGAGCCGGGTGCCGCCGCCCGGCGGCTCGGCCAGCCCGTTGGGGATCGAGATCGCCGGGATGCCGGCGAGCGACGCCGGAACGGTGCAGAAGTCGTTGAGGTACATCACCAGCGGGTCCGCGAGCTTTGCCCCGAGCTCGAACGCGACACCCGGCGCGGTCGGCGTGACGATGAAGTCAAAGAGCTCGAACGCCGTGGCGAAGTCCTCGGCGATCTTCGTCCGCACCCGCTGCGCGCGGCCGTAATAGGCGTCGTAGTAACCGCTCGAAAGGGCGTAGGTGCCGAGCATCACGCGGCGCTTGACCTCCGCGCCGAAACCGTCGTGACGGGTTCGCATATACATCGACAGGAGGTCCGGCGCGTCCGGTGCGCGGTAGCCGTAGCGGACGCCGTCAAAGCGTGCGAGGTTGGAGGAGCATTCCGCCGCCGCGAGCACGTAGTAGGCGGCGAGAGCATGCGGCGCGTGCGGCAGCGTGCACGGCTCGACGCTGGCGCCGAGCTGGCGCGCGAGCTCGAGCGTCGACTCGAGGGCGCCGAGCACACCGGGCTCGATCCCCGCGCCCGAGAGCTCCGCCGGGACCCCGAGCCGCACGCCATGGAGGTCGCTTCGACTGGGCAGCACGATCTCTTCCGGGAAGTCGAGCGAGGTAGCGTCGCGCGGGTCGCGGGCGCCGACCATGTGGCGCAGCAGCAGCGCCGCATCGCTGACGTCGCGCGTCAGCGGGCCCGCCTGGTCGAGCGAGGACGCAAAAGCGATCATGCCGTGGCGCGAAACGGCGCCGTAGGTCGGCTTCAGGCCGACGATGCCACACAATGCCGCCGGCTGGCGGATCGAGCCGCCGGTGTCGGTACCGATCGCCCACGGCGCGAGGCCTGCGGCGACCGCCGCCGCACTGCCGCCCGAGGAGCCGCCCGGAACGCGGTCGCGGTCCCACGGGTTGCGCGCGGGGCCGAACGCCGAGTTCTCGGTCGACGAGCCCATCGCAAACTCGTCCTGGTTGGTCTTGCCGAGCAGCGGCGCTCCGGCAGCCGCAAGGCGCTCGACGACCGTCGCGCTGTACGGCGGGCAGTAGCCCTCGAGCATCCGCGAGCCGGCCTGGCTCGGCACCCCCTCCGTGCAGAACAGGTCCTTGATCGCCAGTGGCACGCCGCCGAGTGAGGCTTCCGGGGGCGCCTTCGGCGCCTCCTCGGCCACCCAGGTGAATGCGTTCAGCACGTCCGCAGCCGCCCGCGCGCGATACAGCTCGAAGAGCTCGCTGGGGTCGACGTCACCTAACCTGATCGCCGCGGCAGCCTGGCTCGCCGTCAGGTCGATGAGGCCGCTCATGCCTGCGGACTCGGCACGGCGAAGCCCCCTTCGGCGACCGACGGCGCGCTTTCCAGTGCGCGCTCGTGCGAGAGGCAGGGCTCCGGCTCGTCGGCGCGCAACGCGTTCTCCACGTTTACGACATGCGTGGTCGGCGCCACGCCTTCGAGGTCGAGCTGAGCGATTGTCTCGATGTGCTCGAGCACGCTGCCGAGCTCGACGGTCATCTGCTCGACCTCGTCGTCGCTGAGCTCGAGCCGCGCGAGCAGCGCGACGTGGAGCACGGTCTCGCGGTCGATCATCGCTGCGGAAGGCCGCTCGCGGGCACACCCCAAAATGGGCGCTCGTCGCGCATCGACAGCCAGCCGGCGGCGAGCACACCCAGCGATCCGGCAAGGCCGAGCCACAGGCCGTAGCAGCGATCGGTCGCCATCGCGGGAAGCGCGATGGCGCGAATGCCAACCACGAACACGGCAATCAGACCGATCACCGTCGCCCACACAGCCAGCGCCACCGGGAGCGCCGGCGAGCGCTGCAGGAGCGTCGCCAAGACCAGCGCCAGCGCGACCAGCGCCGCGATCGCGGCGGGAATCTCGGCGATCGTCAGCGCATTCCAAGCGTTCTCGCGACCCCGCGGAAACTCATACCAAGGCAGGAACAGGGCGACCGCGAGCAGCACGCCGGCGAGCAGCGCAAGCAGCTCGGGCGGGCGGATTCGGCGCAGGTCGAGGCGCATCTGCACAAGAGTAACCTTCGGCGGGCGCCCGACAGCTGGCGCCGTGCCGGTGCTGAGGAGCAGCTGCGCGGCAGCGACGGACGAGGAGACCCACCATTAGCAGCACCGAAGCGCTGATCTTTGACGCGATCCGCACGCCGCGCGGCAGGGGCAAGAGCAACGGTGCGCTGCACACGGTCAAGCCGATCGACCTGGTCGTCGGCCTGATCGATGAGCTGCTGGCGCGTAACGCCGGCCTCGATCCGGCGCGCGTCGACGACCTCGTGCTGGGTGTCGTCACGCCGATCGGCGATCAGGGCATGGACATCGCGAAGATCGCAGCGCTCAAGGCCGGCCTACCCGACACCGTCGCGGGCCTGCAGGTCAACCGCTTCTGCGCCTCGGGCCTGGAGGCCGTCAACATCGCCGCCCAGAAGGTCGCCTCGGGCTGGGAGGATCTCGTCTTCGCCGGTGGCGTGGAGTCGATGTCGCGGGTGCCGATCGGATCCGACGGCGGCGCCTGGGCGATGGATCCGGAGACCAACTACGAGACCTCGTTCATCCCGCAGGGCGTCAGCGCCGATCTGATCGCAACGATCGAGCGCTTCAGCCGCGATGACGTCGACGCCTACGCCGTCCGCTCACAGCAACGCGCCGGCGCTGCACAGGCCGAAGGCCGTTTCGCAAAGTCGCTCGTGCCGGTGCGCGACATCAACGACCAACCGCTCCTGGCCAATGACGAGCACATCCGCCCGGGCACCACGACGCAGAGCCTCGGCCAGCTCAAGCCGTCGTTTCAGACGATCGGCGAGGCCGGCGGCTTTGACGCCGTCGCCCTGGCGAAGTATCACTGGATCGAGCGCATCGATCACGTTCACACCGCGGGCAACTCTTCCGGCATCGTCGACGGCGCCGCGCTGCTGGCGATCGGCAGCGAGCAGGCCGGGAACGATCTTGGGCTCAGGCCGCGTGCTCGCGTGCTCGCCACCGCACTGTCGGGCGCCGACTCGACGATCATGCTGACGGGTCCTGCGCCGGCTAGCCGCAAGGCGCTCGCGAAGGCTGGCCTGGCCGTCTCCGATCTCGACCTGGTCGAGATCAACGAGGCCTTTGCCGCGGTGGTGCTGCGCTTCGTCCGCGACCTCGACCTCGATCTCGAGAAGGTCAACGTCAACGGCGGTGCGATCGCGATGGGCCATCCACTGGGAGCGACCGGGGCGATGATCCTCGGCACGCTGATCGACGAGCTCGAGCGCCAGGACAAGCGCTACGGTCTCGCGACGCTGTGCGTCGGCGGCGGTATGGGCATTGCCACGGTCATCGAGCGCCTCTAGCCACGAGCGAGAGCTGAGGGTGCGATGAGCGAGAGCTCCACCGTCGGATGGGAGCGTGACGGCGACGGCGTCGTGCTACTCACGCTCGATGAGCCGGGAGCGGCGCAGAACAGCTTCAACGCCGCCTTCGCACGGTCGCTGGCGCAGACGCTGGACCGGCTTGAGGCCGAGCGCGAGCAGGTCACCGGCGTCGTCATCGTCTCGGCCAAGCCGGCGTTCCTCGCCGACGGCGATCCGGCCGCCGTGCTCAGCGCGACGCGCACCGATGCAGCGCAGATCACAGCGGCAGTGCGCGCGGTCGCCGACCAGCTGCGCCGCCTGGAAACGTTTGGGCGGCCGATCGTCGCCGCGATCGGCGGTGATGCGCTAGGCGACGGCCTCGCCCTCGCACTCGCGGCACACCATCGCGTCGCCGTCAACGACGCGGCGATCGGGCTCGGCATGCCACAGGTGCGCCTCGGCCTGATGCCCGGCCACGGCGGCGTGGTGCGCACCGTGCGCCTGCGGGGCATCGCCGAGGCGCTGACGCAGGTCCTCGGGCAGGGAACCCGCCACGATCCGGAGCGCGCACTGGAGCACGGGCTGCTCGACGAGCTGGTCGCGAGCCCTGAACAGTTGATCGCCGCCGCCAAGGCCTGGATCGCGGCCAATCCGGACGCCGTCCAGCCATGGGATCGCGAGGGCTACAGGATGCCCGGCGGCACACCGTCCGACGCCAAGCTCGCCCAGTTCCTGCCGTCGTTTCCGGCCAATCTGCGAAAGCAGCTGAAGGGCGCCAACTATCCGGCGCCGCGGCACATCCTGGCCGCCGCCGTGGAGGGCGCGCAGCTCGACTTTGACGGCGCGATCACGGTCGAAACGCGCTATTTCGTCGAGCTGATGACCGGCCAGGTCGCAAAGAACATGGTCCAGGCCTTCCATTTCGATCTCGCCCGCGCGTCGCAGGAGCGCGGGCGACCTAGCGGCAGTTCGCCCGTCCGCGCCAAACACGCCGTCATCCTCGGCGCCGGGATGATGGGCTCGGCGATCGCCTATGTCGCCGCCGGCGTGGGCATCGACGTCACCTTGAAGGATGTCTCGCTGGCGGACGCCTCGCGCGGCAAGGCCTACTCCGAGGGCCTCGTCGAGACGGCGCTGACGCGCGGCCGCTTGACCCGCCAGCAGGCTGACGAGCTGCTTGCCCGGATCACCCCGACCGCCACGGTCGCCGACGCCCAGGGCGCCGACCTGGTGATCGAAGCTGTCTTCGAGGATCCGGCGGTGAAAGCCACGGCGTTGCGCGAGATCGAGCCGCTGCTCGACACGGGGGCGCTGCTGGCCTCGAACACCTCGACGCTGCCGATCACCGGGCTTGCCGGCTACGTCTCGCGCCCCGCAGACTTCATCGGCCTGCATTTCTTCAGCCCGGTCGAGCGGATGCCGCTGGTCGAGATCATCCGCGGCGCTGGTACGAGCGAGGCCACGGTGCAGCGCGCGCTGGATCTCGTGGGGCAGCTCGGCAAGACGCCGATCGTCGTCAACGACAGCCGCGGCTTCTTCACCAGCCGCGTCATCACGACCTTCATCTATGAGGCGATGCGGATGCTGCTCGAGGGTGTCCCGGCGCCATCGGTCGAGCAGGCCGCTCTGCAAGCCGGCTACCCGGCGCCTGCGCTCCTGCTGAGCGACGAGCTGAATCTCAACTTGCTGCGCAAGATCCGCAACCAGTACAAGGCGGCCGCCGCGGCGGAGGGCATCGCCTGGGAGGGGCATCCGGCGGAGGCGCTGATCGACGAGCTGCTCGACACGCACAATCGCGGTGGGCGACTCGCGGGTGCTGGTTTCTACGACTACCTCGACGGCAAGCGCAGCGGCCTCTGGCCGGGACTGAAGGACCTCGCGCCGCCGGCGAGCAGCGTGCCGCCGTTGCGCGAGCTCGAGGAGCGGCTGCTGTTCATCGAGGCGATCGAGGCCGTCAAGTGCCGCGACGAGGGGGTGATCGAGTCCGTTGCCGATGCCAACGTCGGCTCGATCCTCGGCATCGGCTTTCCCGGCTGGACGGGCGGCGTGCTGCAGTACGTCAACGGCTATGACGACGGTCCCGCCGGCTTCGTGGCGCGCGCATTCGAGCTCGCCACCACCCATGGTGAGCGTTTCCAGCCACCGTCCTCGCTGGTCCAGCTGTCGCGTCGCGGCGGACGCTTTAGCGACGACCCGGCGACGGCTGCCTAGTGCACGGCGTGGCGCGAAACGGCTGATAGCCTTGGCGCCCCAGTGACTGACGCCGATCAGGTCGTGGTCCTCGAGCGACGCGAGCGGGTGCTGCTGATCACGCTCAACCGCCCCGAGGCGCGCAACGCCGTCAACGCGGCCCTCGCCAACGCCCTCGCGGAGGCGCTCGATCAACTCGACGACGAACCGCAGCTGCTCGTCGGCATTCTCACCGGCACGCCCCCCGGGTTCTGCGCCGGGATGGATCTCAAGGCCTTCGTTGCCGGCGAGTCGCCGTGGGTTGGCGACCGTGGCTTCGCCGGGATCGCGCAGCGCGGTTCGCGCAAGCCGCTGATCGCCGCAGTTGAGGGCTTCGCGATGGCCGGCGGTTTCGAGATCGCGCTCGCCTGTGATCTGATCGTCGCCGCCCGCGGCACGCGGTTCGCGATCCCCGAAGTCAAGCGCGGTCTCTTCGCCGGTGCCGGTGCGCTGCTCCACCTGCCGCGCCGTATCCCCTACCACGTCGCAATGGAGATGGCGCTGACCGGCGATCCGCTCTTGGCCGAGCGCCTCTACGACTTCGGCCTGGTCAACCGCCTGACCGAGCCCGGCAACAGCCTGGCCACGGCATTCGAGCTCGCAGCGGCGATCACCGCCAACAGCCCACTGTCGATCCGCACGACCAAGGCGGCCGTCGAGCACGCGCGCGACGAGACGCTCAGCGACGCTTGGGAGTATCAGGGCGAGCTGTGGGCGACGATTCTCGCCTCACCGGACGCACGCGAGGGCGCGCTCGCCTTCGCCGAGAAGCGCCCGCCAAACTGGCAGACCAGCTAGCGCCGGCGGGCGCCTGAGTCGCCGCCAGGGCCCGACAATGCGGGCCCCAGGCACCGCGGCGCAGCGCCTCTGCGACCCGCCAGGTAAGAATCTACCCTGAAAATTGGGGCCATTGCCCCGATTTGGGGTTTGCTGGGCTGGTACAAATCCCCGCTCCTGCGCCTCCGCCGCAAGCCACCCACGCCGCTCATGGCGGTCGCGTTGGTTGCGATCGCCGCGTTCGCCGCCACTGACCTGCAGAGCAGCGCAGGTCCGGCGGGGCTGGCCGCCGCAGGGCCGCGACCGGCGCTCATTCGCAGCGACGACGCTTTCGTCCTCACCGACGCGGTCGAGCTGAATGGACGCCCGGTGACCGCTGGAGCGCGGCTGCAGCCCGAGCTCGCCGAGGTGCTTTCCGAGCGCCCGCTTGACGAGCTGATCGAGGCCGTACACGAGGCGGCAGTCGCCGGGACCGGGACTGCATGGGCCGCCCGGCCGGGCGGCCCGCGGGTCCTGGCGGCGGCGCTGACGAGGTTGGTCCCCGGCAAGGTCGCGAAGATCTATCGCGACGGCTTGGCGGCGGCGCCGGCGGACGCCCCGCTCGCGGTGCAGCAGGCGATCTGGGCCGGCAACCAGCTGATCGGCCAGCCGTACCTCTACGGCGGTGGCCACGGCAGCTTCATCTCCGACGGCTATGACTGCTCGGGCTCGGTTTCGTTTGCACTGCACGGCGGCAACCTGCTGTCCTCGCCGCTTGACTCGAGCGAGTTCGTCAGTTGGGCGCGCGCCGGACGCGGACGCTGGATGACGATCTACACGAGCTACGGGCACGCCTTTCTCGAGATCGCGGGAATCCGCCTCGACACGAGCACCGCCGGTGACCCGGACGGGCTCAACGGGCCGCGCTGGCGGCCGCTGCTGGCCTCGACCGCGGGCTATCTCGCGCGACACCCCGCGGACTACTGAGCGCGCCGGCGGCCTCGCGCCGCCGTCTGGCCTACCAGCCGGCCTGTGTCTGCGCGGCGAGCAGCGTGTTGCGCAGGAGGCAGGCGATCGTCGTCGGCCCGACGCCGCCCGGCACCGGCGTGATCGCACTGGCGCGTTCGCGCGCTGCATCGAAGTCGACGTCGCCGACCAGCCCGGACTCCAGCCGCGTGATCCCGACATCGATCACGATCGCGCCGGGCTTGACCCACTCCGCGCCAACCATCCGCGGGCTGCCGACAGCGGCGATCAGGATGTCTGCGCGCGCACAGACCGCGGCGAGATCGCGTGTGCGCGAGTGGCACACGGTGACCGTCGCGTTCTCGGCCAGCAGCAGCTGCGCCATCGGCTTGCCGAACAGGTTCGAGCGGCCAATCACGACCGCCTCAGCACCTTCGAGCGGCGCATTGACGCTGCGCAGCAGCTCGAGCACCCCGCTCGGCGTGCAGGGCCGCAGGCCGGGGCGTCCGAGCGCGAGCAGGCCGGCCGAGACCGGGGTGAGCCCGTCGACGTCCTTGGCGGCGTCGACCAGGCCGGTCAGCTTGGTGCCATCGAGGTGACCCGGCAGCGGCAGCTGGACGAGGATCCCGCTCACCGCCGGGTCGGCGTTGAGCTGCGTGATCAGTCCGGTGAGATCGTCCTCGCTGACCGTGGCCGCGGGCCGGTGGTCAAAGGCGTTGATGCCGGCCTCGGCGCAGGCCCGCTGCTTGCTGGCGACATAGACGGCGCTCGCCGCGTCATCGCCGACGAGCACGGTCGCCAGCCCCGGTGCGTGGCCATGCGCGGCGACGAACTCCGCCACGCCTCGTGCGACCTCTTCGCGGATCCGCGCGGCAACCGCTTTGCCATCGACGATCGTTGCGCTCACCGGCGGCTCATCGGCGCGTTGTCGAGCAACTTGCGCTCCGAACGGTCGCCGGCGAAGCGCACGAGGACGATTCCGCCGGGCTCGAGCGCGATCACGACGCCGTCGCCAAAGGCGGCGTGCGCGACGTCGTCACCGACCCGGTAGCTGACCGACGGTGCGGCCTCGCGAGCGTGCGCAGCACTGGCCTGCGCCCAGCTGCCGGCACCGCCGATCACAACGCGACGGGCGGAGCGATCGAGTCCGCCGACCGGCCCGACGAAGTCCTCCTCACGATCGGTCAACGCAGCGGGCAGCTCGTCCAGAAAGCGGCTGCGCAGGCCGTAGCTTTCCGCCCCGAACAGCATGCGCCGGCGCGCATAGGTAAACGTGAGATCGCGCATCGCCCGCGTGATGCCGACGTAGCACAGGCGCCGCTCCTCCTCGAGCGAACCCTCGTCAAGCGAGCGCGAATGCGGAAAGACGCCCTCCTCGCAGCCGATGATGAAGACGATCGGATACTCCAATCCCTTCGCGTTGTGCAGCGTCATCAACGTCACGAGACCCTGCTCATCGACGCGCGTGTCGGCGTCGCTGACCAGCGCGACCTGCTGCAGGAAGACGTCGAGCGTATGTTCCTCCGCGGTCGCATCGAACTCGCGCGCGACGCCGACCAGCTCCTCGAGGTTCTCGATCCGGCCCTGCGCCTCAAAGGTTCGCTCACTCTCGAGCGCGTTTAGGTAGCCGGTGCGCTGCAGCGTCGCCTCGAGCAGATCAGCGATCGGCGCTTCGTCGCGCGCGAGCGCGCGCAACTCGGCCATCGTGTCGATGAAGCGCCCGAGGGCCGCGATCGCCGCGCGGCCCAGTCCCGGCACTCGCTCGGCGTCGGCGGCGACGTCCCAGACCGCGTCGCCGAGCGTGCCCGCATGCAAGATGAGGCGGGACAGTGAGGTCTGCCCCAGGCCGCGTCGCGGGCTGTTGGCGATCCGCAGGAAGCTGACCTGGTCGCGCGGGTTGGCGAGCAGCGAGAGGTAGGCAAGCGCGTCCTTGATCTCAGCGCGCTCGTAGAACTTGGTGCCGCCAATCACCTGGTAGGGGACCTCGGCGCGCACCAGCGCATCCTCCAGCACGCGCGACTGCGCGTTGGTGCGGTAGAAGACGGCGACCTCCGAGCGTGATACGCCCTCGTCCGCCAGCCGTTCGAGCTCGCCGACGATGTAGCGCGCCTCGGCGTGCTCGTCGGCCAGCACTCGGACCTTGACCGGATCGCCCTCACCGACCTCTGTCCAGAGGTCCTTAGCAACCTGGTTGCGGTTGTTGGCGATCACCGCGTTCGCCGCTGACAGGATCGTCTGTGTCGACCGGTAGTTCTGCTCCAGCTTGACGACGTGCGCGTCGGGGAAGTCCTGCTCGAAGTCGAGGATGTTGCGAATATCGGCGCCGCGGAACCCGTAGACCGACTGCGCGTCGTCACCGACCACGGCGAGGTTCCGTCGCTCGCCGGCGAGTAGCGCCAGCCAGCGGTACTGCGCGTGGTTGGTGTCCTGGTACTCGTCGACGAGCACATGGCGGAACGTCGCCTGGTAGCGCTCGCGCACCTCCGGGAAAAGCTCGAGCAGGTTTACCGCCCGCACCAGCAGGTCATCGAAGTCCATCGCGTTGAAGCGCACCAGCTCGCGCTCATATACCTCGTAGGCATCGGCCACGGTCTGCTCGAAATAGGAGTCGACCAGCGAGCGGTACTCGGCGGCGTCGCGCAGGCGGTTCTTGGCGTCGGAGATCTGGTTGTGCACGGCCCCCGGCGTGAAGCGTTTGGGATCGGCGTTGACTGCATCGAGGCTGTGCTTGACCAGCCGCCGCGCGTCAGCCTGGTCATAGATCGTGAACTGGCGCGTGTAGCCAAGCCGGCTCGCCTCGGCGCGCAGCATCCGCGTGCATGCGGCGTGGAACGTGAGCACCCACATCCCGCGCGTGCTGTGGCCAAGTAGGAGTTCGACGCGCTCACGCATCTCGAGCGCTGCCTTGTTCGTGAAGGTGATCGCGAGCACTTCGTCCCGTCGCGCCTGCTCGCTGTGAATCAGGTAGGCGACGCGGTGCGTGAGCACGCGGGTCTTGCCGCTGCCGGCGCCGGCGAGGATCAGCAGCGGACCGTCGCCGTGCGTCACAGCCTCGCGCTGCGCCGGGTTAAGACCCTCTAGCAGGGCCTCTATTCGCTGTTCCTGAACGCTCGTCTGCGTCACTATTGGAGCATAGATGGGCGAGCGGCTAGGGCCCGAGATCTGCCGAGCTGGTCGATTCCCAGCGGTGCCGTTGCCCTACCCGCCGGCCGGGTTGTGTCCTTGCACCGGGGTCAACAGATGCCCGTTGGCCGGCTCCACGCTCTCGGGAGCAGCCTCCCCCGAAAGCTCGGCGAGCCTCCGTTCGAGCTCCGCGACGCGGCTCGCGAGGGCGCGCATCGCGTCGGCCACCGGGTCAGGCAGGTGAATCCAGTCGGCGTCCGGCCCCTCGACGCGGCGGCCATCGATGCTCACGGGATGCCCGGGGACGCCGACCACGGTCGCGTGCGGCGGGACATCGCTGACGACGACGCTGTTGGCACCGATCTTCGAGCCGTGACCAATCGTTATCGGGCCGAGCAGCTTTGCACCGGAGCCGATCGTGACGTTGTCCTCGACGGTTGGGTGACGCTTACCCGTTGAGAAGCCGGTGCCGCCGAGCGTCACGCCCTGGTAGAGCGTGACGTCGTTGCCGATGTTCGCGGTCTCGCCGATCACGACGCCGGAGCCGTGATCGATAAACAGCCGGTCGCCGATGCTCGCCGCGGGATGGATCTCGATCCCCGTCAGCGTTCTCGCCGCAAAGGCCAGTGCGCGCGGGATCGCTGGCACACGTGCTGCGTGCAGGGCGTGCGCCAGCCGGTGCGCTAGCAGCGCCTGAATACCCGGCCACGTCGCGAGCATCTCGGCTGCGCCGACACCCTGGGCCGCCGGATCGCGCTGGCGCGCGGAGGCGATGTCGGCGCGAACCTCGCGCGCTACACGCGAGAACAAGTCGGCTCGTGGCATGCCACAGAGCCTACCGCCACCACCCCGCTGAAAACCGCCTTTGCGTCTAGGGCGCGAAGAACGGCGTCGATATGTAGCGCTCACCGGAGTCCGGCAGGATCACCACGATCCGCTTGCCCGCAGACTCACTGCGTGCGGCAACCTCGAGCGCGCCGGCCAGCGCGGCGCCGCCGGAGATCCCCGCGAGAATCCCCTCACTACGCGCTACCAGCCTCGCCACCTCGATCGCCCGTTCGTCGCTGATCGTGATCACCTCGTCGAGCAGCTCACGGTTGAGCACGGCCGGCACGAACCCGGCGCCGATCCCTTGGATCCGGTGCGGTCCGGGCCGTCCGCCGCTCAGCACGGCTGAGCCGGCCGGCTCCACGGCAATGATCTGGCAGCTCGGGTTGCGTGCCCGCAGGACTTCCCCGACGCCGGTGATCGTTCCGCCGGTGCCAACACCGGCAACCAGCGCGTCGACCCGGCCGTCGAGATCGGCCAGGATCTCCGGCCCCGTCGTCTCGCGATGAACCTGCGGGTTGGCCGGGTTGGAGAACTGATCGGGAAGGAAGACGTCGCCGCTGCGGGCTAGCGCGCGCGCTGCCTCGACGGCCTCGCTCATTCCCCCCATCGACTCGACGAGCTCGACACGCGCGCCATACTGGCGCAGCAGCGCCGCGCGTTCGCGACTCATCCCCTGCGGCAGCGTCACAACGAGCTCGTAGCCCTTCGCCGCACAGACCAGCGCGAGGGCGATCCCCGTGTTGCCGCTGGTCGCTTCGACGATGGTCGTACGTCCAGGTTCGATCGCACCGTCGCGCTCGGCTGCCGCGATCATCGCCAGGCCGATGCGGTCCTTGACACTCCCGCCCGGGTTTGACGCTTCGAGCTTGCCGTAGAGTTCGACGCCCTCCGCGAGCGTCGTGGCAGCGATGCGCTGGAGGCGAACGAGACGCGTCGAGCCGATGCACTCCGTAATGTCGACCGGGATTCGCCCCATAACGCAAATCTAGCCATTCGGGGGCCGCTCGGTCATCCCGCGGCGCTGTGCTGCTACTCAGACGATCGGCGTGGCCGACCCCGTGATCGCAACCGTGGAGGGCTAGCTTCGCTGAAGGTAGCCGCGCGGATTGAAGGTCATGAAGAACTTCTCGCAGTCCGCATCCACGCGAAACTCGGGATGCGACGGAAGGAACTCATCCAAGGCTTCCATTGGTCCTGGTCCCCATCCGGGAGCAGCGGGGTGACCGTTGATGTTGGTGTCCTCGACAATGAGGTAACTGCCCGGGGTTACCAGCGAATGATATGCCGCGAGCTCAGCTGCGACGTGGTCCCGGGTGTGATCGGAGTCGAGAATTACCATCACAGTCCCGTTCGCTTCGGCGGTGACACGCTGGAGCATCGCGGGCGCTGTCGAGGAGCCTTCTAGGTAGGTTATCCGCGGGTGCTGCGGCCTGTCCGGATGGCTTTCAATATCGATTGTGATGACTCTGCCGTTGTCCACCAGATCGCAGATCGTCGCAAGATAATAGGCACCGCCGCCGTCCCAAGTACCGGTTTCGATGATCAGGTCTGGTCGTACGCGGACCAAAAGCTCTTGGTAGATCCAGAGATCCAGCGGGCATTTCAAAATCGTCGTGCCCAGCCATGTAGTGCGGTTCCAGGTGCGTTCCCGCGACGTGTAGTACATACGGTGAAACAGCGCGGTAACCGCTCGCTCGACCGCGGGGCGGGTCGCCAGCCAGGTTCTTGCGGTGGCCATCGTCGTCCCGCTGTCAGATGTAGTACATCGCCGTGACGCCGTCGCGCTGCTCGCGCTCGATCAGCTCGGCGAGGGTGACCGCGGCGAGCACGGCGCGCGCCGCGCTGGCGGCCTCGGCGAAGACGCCGGTCGCGTCGGCATCGAGCCGGCCATCGAGCAGCTCGACGACCTCGAGGACGGTAACCGTCGCCGGATCGCGGGCAAAGGCATAGCCACCCTTGGCGCCGCGGAAGGACCGCAGCAAGCCCGCCCGGCGCAGCTCCGAGAACAGCTGCTCTAGGAACTGCACGGGGATCTCGCGCCGCCGAGCGAGCTCGGCGATCGGCACTGGTCCGGACTCGCCCGAGCGCCCAAGCTCGGTCAGCGCCCGGATCGCATAGGGCGACTTCGTCGTGATCGAAAGCACTCGAGCACGATCGTAGCGGCGTTGGCCGCCACGACGATCGCTGCTACAGCCAGCCGCGCTCGGTTGCGATCAGCACGGCCTGCGCGCGATCGACGGCGCCGAGCTTGCCGTACACGTTGTGCAGGTGCGTGCGCACCGTGCTCGTCGACAACGTTAGGTCCTGCGCAATCTGTTTGTAGACCTTGCCTTCGGCGAGCAGACGCAGCACGTCACACTCGCGGTTTGACAGCGGGCAGGCCTCGACGACACGACGGCGTCCGGCGCCGGAAGCCTGCGGCAGGTCATAGAGGACTGAGCGCAACTCGTTGGACCCGACTCCGGCGGAGCGCGCGACGCGCAACATGTCGGCCGGCGAGACAGGGTCGCCGTGCACGTAGTGGGCGAGCATGTCGGCGAGACGAACGAGCGCGGCGTCGCCGTCGACCTCATCGGAGTGGTGGCGCTCGATCGAGGTCGCCAGTGACTTCGGCAGTCCCCAGCGTCGAGCCAGGACACCGCCGACCACGGCGTGGTCGACGCCCAGCTCACGGCGCTCGCGCTGGACGCGCTCCTCGGGGGTGCGGGCGTCGCGGTGGACCGATGCCGGATAGCCGGAATAGGCGTGCATCAAGACGAGCTTGCCAATGTCGTGCAGCAGCGCCGCAACGATCAGCCGGTCACGATCGGGATAGCCGATCTCGGTCGCCAGCAGCTCAGCCGCGGCCCGGGTCGCCAGCGCGTGCAAGCGGAACCGATCGGGCGTCGCTTCCCAGGTCGCGCTGCGCTCAAAGTAGTCGAACGTGCGCATCCGCTCGGCAAGCTCCTGGACGGCCTCCGGCGTCAGGATGCGCACTGCATCGGGGATGCTCTCGACGCGCGCAGAGCCCCGCGCCGGGAGATCGTTTGCGACCCGCATCACCGCAACCACGAGTGCGATGTCGGATTCAACCGTCTCGACAACGTCGGCGAGCGGCACGCGGTGGCCGCTGACCAGCGCCAGCAGGCGGTTACGCGACTCGGCAAGAGCGGGGAAACCCTCGAGCGCATCGAATGCCGCGGTCAGTCGCCGTCCGTGGCCCTCCCCGGGGCGATCATCGAGCACCTCGGCTGGTGATCGCCCGAGCTCGACAGTCGCAACGGTCGGATTTGCGGACATTCGTGATTCTCTCTTGTCGTGTTGAGATCCCACGCTTCGCATCCCTGCAGCGCGGTTGTGAAGGGCCTCAGCCCCGCCACCGTCACTGCAGTCATCGGCAGGCCCCACCGAAACGTTTACCCCAAGGCACGGTCAATTCGCCCCAGCGTCTCTTGGCGTCCCAGCAGCGCGACCGTCTCGAAGATGCCGGGCGAGACGGCGCGACCCGCCAGGGCCACTCGCAGCGGCTGGTAGACGGCGCTCGGCTTGAGGCCGCGACGCTCGAGCACGGCGGCGAGTGCAACCTCGACGTTGGCCACGGAAAAGGGCTCGGGGACCGTGGCTAGAGCCTCGCGCAAATCGGCGAGGATCGCCGTTCCCGGCGCGTCGAGCCAGCGCTCGCGAGCCGCCGGATCGTCGCTCGGCCCGTCATAGATGAACCCCACGAGCGGCCAGAAATCGGCGAGCGTTTGCAGCTTGTCGGCGCTGATCGCCGCCGCCGTCGCGAGCCCGCCGCGACCGTAGAACTGCTCGAGCAGCACGGTCAGCTCAGCGGGCGAGAGCTGACGCATATAGCGCCCGTTCAGCCACCGCAGCTTCTGCTCATCGAAGCGTGCCGGGTTGCGTTGCACATGCGCGATGTCGAAGCGCTCGATCAGCTCTTGCGTCGAGAGGATGGTCTGGTCATCGCCGGCTCCCCAGCCCAGCAGCGCCAGGTAGTTGCGAACGGCCGCGGGCAGGTAACCACCGTCGCGCAACTCCTGGACCGACGCCGAGCCGTGGCGCTTTGAAAGCTTTTTCCCATCTGGCCCGTGCAGCAGCGGGAGATGCGCGTAGCGGGGAGGTGTCGCGTCGAGCGCGGCGATGATCAGCAGCTGCTTCGCGGTGTTCGTCAAGTGGTCGTTGCCACGCACGACGTGCGTGATCTCGGCGTCGAGGTCGTCGACCGCGACCGCGAGGTTGTAGAGCGGCGTGCCATCAGCGCGGGCGATCACGAGGTCATCGAGCGAGCGGTTCGGCGAGCGGACCTCACCCACGACGAGGTCGTCGAGCACGGTGTCGCCCGCATCGGGCACCCGCAGTCGCACGGCACCGCGGCCCTGATCCTCGCCGCGGTAGCCGCGTTCGTCGCCGTGCTCGGCCTTCCATGCCTTGACGTCCTCGACGGTCGCCTCCGAGCGGTACGCGCGCCCCGTTTCGAGCAGCTTCGTGACAGCCTCGCGGTGAGCCGGCTCGCGCTCGGACTGGAACACCGGACCCTCGTCCCAGTCGAGCTCGAGCCAGCGCAGCGCGTCGAGGATTTGCTCGACGTTCTCGGGCGTCGAGCGCTCGCGGTCGGTATCTTCGATCCGCAGCACGAAGCGCCCCCCGGCGCCGCGCGCGAGCAGCCAGTTGAACAGAGCCGTGCGGGCGCCGCCGATGTGCAGCGCGCCGGTCGGAGAAGGAGCAAAGCGAACACGCATGGGAGACGGAGGATGCTAGTCGGCGCGCATGTGTCGCCCGCGGGCGGCCTGTGGCGAGCGGTTGAGCGCGGCAGCGCGCTCGGTGCGCAGTCGATCCAGATCTTCAACCAGTCGCCGCGCATGTGGCGGCCGACCGCCTACAGCGACGAGGACTTCGCGCGTTTTCGCGAGGCGCTGGCCGAGCGCGAGATTGGCGCGGTCCTGATCCACGCCGTCTATTTGGTCAACTGCGCCTCCGACGACCCCGAGATCCGCACGAAGTCGCTGGCCTCGCTCACCCACTCGCTGCGCGTTGGCGATGCGATCGGCGCCCGCTGCGTCGTCGTCCATCCCGGCTCGGCGAAGCAGGGGCACGTCGGCGAGGCGATCGCGCGCGCCGGCGAGCTGTTTCAGCAGGCGCTCGCGGACTCCGAGCGCTGTCCGCTGCATCTCGAGAACACCGCCGGCGCCGGCGGCACGCTCGGCCGCTCGTTCGCCGAGCTCGCGTCGTTGCTCGAGGCGGGCGGCGGCGGTGAGCGACTGGGCCTTTGTCTCGACTCCTGCCACCTATTCGCCTCGGGCTATGAGATACGCACGCCGACCGCGCTGGCCGGCGTGATCGACGATTGCGAACAGAGCGTCGGCCAGGGCCGAATCGGCGCGCTACACCTCAACGACTCCAAGGCCCCGCTCGGCTCAAATCGCGACCGCCACGCCAACATCGGCGAGGGTGAGCTCGGCCTCGACGGTGCCCGAGCGTTCGTCAACGAGCCGCGCTTTGCGCGCCTGCCGTGCGTGCTCGAGACCCCCGGGCCCGACCGCAGCGGCCCGACCGCCGAAGAGGTCGCACTGGTCAAAGGGCTGATCGGCTAGCCTGCGAGGGTCGCTGATCTAGGCTGGAAGGGGCTCGATGGATAAGAAGTGGTGGACGCTGATCGCGGTCTGCACCGGCGTCTTCATGTTGCTGCTGGACGTCACCGTCGTCAACGTCGCGCTACCGTCGATCCAGCGCTCGCTGCACGCGTCGTTCAGCGACCTGCAGTGGGTGATCAACGCCTACGCGCTGACGCTGGCGGCATTCCTGCTGACCGCGGGCGTCGTCGGCGACCTCTTCGGCCGACGGCTCGTCTTCGCCATTGGCCTGACAGGTTTCTCGATCGCCTCATTCGTCTGTGGCCTCTCGACCTCGGCGGTGATGCTCGACCTAGCGCGTGCCGTGCAAGGCATCGGCGGCGCGATCATGTTCGCCACCTCGCTAGCGCTGATCGCCGGCGCCTTCAGCGGCAAGGAGCGCGGGACAGCGTTCGGGATCTACGGTGCCGTGCTTGGTGGTGCAGTCGCGGTCGGACCGCTTGTCGGCGGCGCCTTGACCAGCGGCCTTGGCTGGCGCTGGATCTTCTTCGTCAACGTTCCAATCGGTATCTGGGCCGTCGTGGTCACGATGACCCGCGTCGAGGAGTCAGCCGATCGCGCCAAGCGGAAGATCGACTGGATCGGCTTCGTCACCTTCTCGCTGGCGCTGTTCCTGCTCGTGCTGGCCCTCGTGCGCGGCAACGATGCGGGCTGGGGCAGCACCCAGATCGTCGGCTTGCTCGCCGGCTCCGCCGTGGTGATGGCGGTGTTCCTGATCGCCGAGCTGCGTCAGTCAGATCCGATGCTCGACCTCGCGCTGTTCAAGCGCCCGGCGATGCTCGGCGTGTCGATCTCCACGTTTGCACTGGCGGCGTCGATCTTCGCGATGTTCCTCTACCTGACGCTCTACATCCAGGATGTGCTCGGCTACGGACCGCTTGCCGCCGGCCTGCGCTTCCTGCCGATCACCCTGCTCGCCTTCGTCGCCGCGCCGATCGCGGGAAAGCTCACGGTGCGCTTCCCTTCGCGCGTTCTGCTTGGCACCGGGATGTTGCTGATCGCGATCGGCCTCGCGCTGATGACGAGCATCGATGCAGGCTCGTCATGGACCGTGCTCTTGCCCGGCTTCGTGGTCTCCGGCGTCGGGGTCGGAATCGCCAACCCGGTGATCGCCTCGGCTTCGGTTTCCGTCGTCCCGCCGCAGCGCAGCGGGATGGCATCCGGCTCCTCGAGCACCTTTCGCTCGGTCGGACTGGCGACCGGCATCGCCGCACTGGGAGCGGTGTTCCAGACCCAGGTCCATGACAAGGCCTTCGCCGCACTCGCAGCCACATCACCTGGCAGGCAGCTCGTCGCCCAGGCCGGCCATACGCTGAACACGGCGTTCATCGAGGGCGGCGTGCGCGCCGTCGCAACCGCCATGCACTCCCCGAGCGCCAGCGGCGTCCTGTTGCATGCATACCGCGTCGGTTTCACCGCCACGCTCGACGACCTGATGCGAATCTCCGCCATCGTCGCCCTCCTCGGGGCTGTGGCCGCGGGGGCGCTGATTCGCCAGCGCGACTTCGTGCCGAGCCACGCCGCCGCTGCGCCAGTGGTCGCGGCCGAGTAGCGATCGGCGCAGCGCGGCGCCGATCGCGCGCCGCTCAGGCCACCAGCCGAGCGGGCACGCCGAGTAGCTGCTCGAGCTCGGCGCGCAGGCTGACGCTCGGCTCGACACGGTACTCGGGGCCAAGCCGCCAACTCGTCTCGCCGAGCTCCACGACGACCTCGGACTTGCCGGGGAAGGCCGCCAGCACGTGCTTCAGGTCGGCGAGAAACTCCGGGCTGCGGCGCTCCTCGCTCAGCTGGACGTGGACCAGCTTCGGCGTCGCCGCTTCGCGCGCCAGGGCGCTCGCGCGCGCTACCTGCTCAGCGTCGGGGCGAAAGGGCTCGATCGTCTGCGCAACGACCGTCGTCTTCTCCCCCTCCTTGTGGTCGACGCGGCCGCGGACGAGCACGATCGCGTCGACATTGACGCTCGCCTCGAGCTTTTCCAGCGAGCCACCAAAGACGATCAGCTCGAGCTGGCCCTCGAGGTCGTCGAGCGTGGCGAACATCATTTCGGTGCCCGTACGCGTACGGATCTTGCGCGCCTGGGTGATGATCCCGCCGACCGTGACGAGCTCCTTGTCCGGCTTGGCACCGACCTCGGCGAGTGAGCAGTCGACCGCGAGGCGCAGCGCCTCGCGGACCGCTTTCAGCGGGTGCGCCGAGATGAACAGGCCGATCGCCTCCTTCTCGACGGCCAACAGCTCGTGCTGTTCGAACTCTCGCGTCGAGATCGATGGCCGGGCCGAGGCGCGCGTGAATGTAGGCTCGCTGACGGCGTCGCCGAGGTCGAAGATCGAGGCCTGTCCGATCAGCGCGTCCTGCTGGGCCTTCTGGCCGGCGCCCTGGGCCTGCTCGAGCACCTCGAGCATGCCGCGGCGCGTTGCGCCGGTCGAGCCGAGCGCGCCGCACTTGACCAACGCCTCGATCGCCTTCTTGTTGACGGCGCGTGCGTCGACGCGCTCACAGAAGTCCCACAGCGAGCGGAACTGCCCGCCCTCTTCGCGCGCCCGCTTGATCGCCTCGACGGCCTGGTAGCCGAGGCCCTTTACGGCGTCGAGACCGAAGCGGATGTTGCCGTCGACGACGGTGAACTCGTGGTCTGAGAGGTTGACGTCGGGCGGCAGGATCTCGATCCCCATCTCCTCGCAGCGCGCGACGAAGAACGGCACCTTGTCCTTCGTCGACATCACCGAGGAGATCAGCGCCGCCATGTACTCGGCCGGGTAGTTGGCCTTCAGCCAGGCCGTGCGGTAGGCGATCAGCGCGTAGCAGGCGGAGTGGCTGCGGTTGAACGAGTAGTCCGCCGAGCGTTCGTTGGTGTTCCAGAGGAAGTCGGTCACCTTGTCGCTGGTACCGCTTGCGCGGCAGCCGGCGACGAACTCGGGCTTCAATGCGGCCATCGCGGCGCGGTTCTTCTTGCCGATCGCCGCACGCAGATCGTCGGCCTTGGCGCCCGAGAAACCGGCGATCTCCTTGGCGATCTGCATCGCCTGCTCCTGGTAGAGGATGACCCCCATCGAGGAGGCGAGAATCGGCCGCAGCCGCGGATCGGGATAGTCGACCGACTCCGGGTTGTGCTTGCCGCGGGCGTAGGTCGGAATCTGGTCCAGCGCCCCGGGCCGGTAGAGGCCGTTGAGCGCGACAAGGTCGTCGAAGCAGTCGGGGCGCACCTTCTTGAGCGCCTCGCGCATCCCCTCGGACTCGAACTGAAACACGCCAACCGAGTCTCCGCGGGCCATCATCGCGTAGGTCTTGGGATCGTCGAGCGGCAGCTTCACCATGTCGGGCCGCTGCCCGGTCGAGCGTTCGATGATGTCGAGCGCGTCCTCGATCACGTCGAGGTTGCGCAATCCCAGGAAGTCGATCTTCAGCAGCCCGATTTCCTCGATCGGCTTCATCGAAAACTGCGTCACGGTGCGGAATTGGCGCTGACCATCCTCGTCGAGACCGGCATCGGCGAGCTGCAGCGGCACGATGTCAGTCAGCGGACGGTCGGCGATCACGACCGCCGCGGCGTGGATCGAGGAGTTGCGCACGATCCCCTCGAGCCCGCGGGCCATGTCGATGATCTCGCGCGCCGTGTCGTCAAGGTCATACAGCGCCCGCAGCGGCTCGCCCGGCTTGAGGCAGTCCTCGAAGCTCGGCGAGCGCCCCTGCTGGGGATCGGGGATCAGCTTCGCCAGCTTGTCCCCCTGGCCGTAATCGTGCCCGAGCACGCGCGCCGCGTCGCGCGTCGCTTGGCGCGGGAACATCTTACCGAACGTGACGATCTGCGCGACCGACTCGCGCCCGTACTTCTCGACTACGTAGCGCATCACGCGCTCGCGCCCGCGAACCGAGAAATCGATGTCGATATCCGGCATCGAGACGCGCTCGGGATGCAGGAAGCGCTCGAAAAGCAGGCCGTAGGCGAGCGGATCGACATCGGTGATCTGCAGGCTGTAGGAGACGATCGAGCCCGCCGCCGAGCCACGTCCCGGGCCGACGGCGATCCCGTTGCTCTTGGCGAAGTGGACGAAGTCCCAGACGATCAGGAAGTAGGCGTTGAAGCCCATCCGGTCGATCACCTCAAGCTCTGACTCCATCCGCTCGAGGACCGCCGCCGGCGGTGGATCGCCGTAGCGCTCACGCAACCCGCTCTCGACGAGACGGCGCAGGTAACTCGCCTCGGTCTCGCCGTCGGGCACGGGGTAGGCCGGGATCAGCTGGCGATCGAGCTCCAGCGTGACGTCGCAGCGCTCGGCGATCTCGAGCGTCGTCGCGATCGCCTCGGGCCACTGCGCGAACGCAGCACTCATCTCCGCGGAGTCCTTGAGGTAGTACTCGTTGGTCGAGAAGGTGAGCTTTGGCTCGGCGAGCGTGCTTTTTGTCTGCACGCAAAGCAGCGCCGTGTGGTGGTCGTAGTCCTCGCGGCGCAGGTAATGCACGTCGCCGGTGCCGACCAGCGGACGTCCCAGCTCGTGCGCCATCCGCACGATCTCCTCGTTGCAGCGCTCCTGCAGGTCGAGGCCGTTCTTCTGTACTTCGAAGTACACGTTGTCGGCGCCGAGCGCTCCGATCAGCTGATCGATGTGTGCGCGACCTTCCTCGATCCGCCCGTCGGCGATCCGCGTGCACAGCCGTGAGGCCAGACAGCCGCTGAGCGCGATCACGCCGTCGCCGTAGCGCTCGATCTGGGCCATGTCGACGGTCGGGCGGCCGCGGTGGAGGCCTTCGAGGAAGCCCGCCGAGGAGAGCTTGACGAGGTTGCGGTAGCCGTCACTGGAGGCGGCGAGCAGCGTCAGGTGGTTGCGCTCGATGCGATTGCCCGGCGTCGCGACCGCCTCGTGGTCATCGACGAAGTAGACCTCGCAGCCGACGATCGGCTTGATCCCCGCCTTCTTACAGGCCTTGTAGAGCTCGACCGCGCCATTCATCACGCCGTGATCGGTGAGCGCGAGGGCCGGCTGCTCGAACGCCGCTGCACGCTCGACGAGGCCCTCGATCTTGGCCGCCCCGTCGAGCAGCGAGTACTCGGAGTGGACGTGAAGGTGGGCGCAGGCGTGCTCGGGCATCGACTCTGTTGATCCTAGGCCCAGCACCAGACGGGGCCGAGGCGATTGCCGCTACGTGCGGATGCTCTCGGCGCCGCCATCGGAGCAGGCCAGCACGACGTCGCGCACGAATAAACGGGAGGTGCCGCTGGCCCCTCCCGTGGTCCGCAACAGCGTGCGTCCCGTCCAAGATCCTAGCTGCCGAAGCGAGCTTCGATTGGCCGAGGCGCTGGAGGCTAGTGCGAGAAGATCGACAAGGGAACATCTGCCTCAGCAAATGCCAACGAAACCGAGCACCGACAACCCCGAGCGCCCCAGGGCTGCAAATGATGCGCGTCGTGAGACGGCCAGCGGCGAGGGGGCGCAGCGCCGCCGAAACCAGCGTCCCGAGGGACCAGGCACCCCGGTCAGCCGGCGACGGCTGCTGCTCGCCGTCGCTCTGATCGTTTTTGCGCTCGTCGGTCTGTATTTGCTCGTGCCGAAGATCGCGGGCCTGCACCAGACGTGGGGCAAGCTGGCGCACGGTGATCCGTTGTGGCTCTGTGGCGCTGCCGGCGTCGAGCTCCTCTCGATCGCCGGCTACGCGGTGCTCTTTCGCACGATCTTTGGCCGTGGCGTGCCGCGCCTCACCTGGGGCGTCTCGATGGAGATTCCACTCGCCGGAATCGCGGCGATCCGGCTGCTCGCCGCGGCGGGCGCCGGCGCGGTCGCCGTGACGGTCTGGGCGCTTGGCCGCGCGGGTCTTGACGCCCACGTGATCGCCTGCCGCATGGTGGCCAGCCTGATCGTCCAATACGCGGTCTATCTGGGCGCCGTCATCGTCTTTGGCATCGCCCTCGGTAGCGGACTGCTCCCCGGTCAAGGCCCGGTTGAGCTCACGCTGTTGCCGGCGCTCGTGAGCGTCGCCATCGCCGCGCTGGTGTTGAGCGCGGTGCTCGTCCCCGACGATGTAGATCGGCGCCTGCGCCAGATTTCGTCCGGGCCGCGCTGGTGGCGGCGCCTGGTCGAGCGCCTCGCCGCCGCGCCGGCGGCACTCGGGTCGGGGGCGCGCACCGCGGTTGACCTGGTGCGCGAGCGACGCCTCGGCTTGCTCGGCGCGCTTGCCTACTGGGGCTTTGACATCGCCGCGCTTGCCTGCTCATTCCGCGCCTTTGGCGGCCACCCTGACCTGGCGGTCCTGGTGCTGGGCTACTTCCTCGGCACGCTCGGTGGCCTGCTACCGATTCCCGGCGGGATCGGCGGCGTTGAGGGGGCAATGATCGGCGCCTTCGTCGCCTTCGGAATCGCCGGCGGCGAGGCGATTGTCGCCGTCCTCGCCTACCGCGCCATCTCCTTCTGGCTGCCAACGCTTCCCGGCATCGCCGGATATTTCGCGCTGCGGCGTACCGTCAGGCGCTGGGACGCTGCCGGCGAGAGGCCCCCGACCGGCGCCGGCTAGCGGTTGTCGTTGCGCAGCCGCCAGGCCATCCGCGACTGCAGCGACCAGAGCTCGATGAAGCCCGGCGAAGCAGCCTGCGAGAAGAGCCCGCCGGACTCGGCGAAGGACGCGAGCGAGCGGTCGTAGAGCGCGTTTGGCGAGCTGCGGGTGATGACGCGCGCGGTGCCCTTGTAGAGCTCGAGCCCGATCGTGCCGGTCACCTGTGCGTTGACGGCGTCCATGTAGGCGTCGAGGTCGCCGCGCAGCGGTTCCCACCACAGGCCGGCGTAGACGAGATATGCCCACTGGCGGTCGAGGGCCGGTTTGAATTGGTTCTGGTGGATCGTGCAGACCAGCTGCTCGAGCTCTTGGTGGGCGGGAAGGATGATGGCGGCGGCCGGCGCCTCGTAGATGTCGCGCACCTTGAGACCGACGATCCGGTCCTCGATGTGGTCGATGATCCCGACCCCGTGACGGGCGCCGAGCTCGGCGACGCGCTCGATCAGCTCGACCAGGCCGAGGCGCGCGCCGTCGAGTGCGACCGGCAGCCCACGCTCGAAAGACAGCTCGATCCGCAGCGGTTCGTCTGGCGCCTTGCGCGGCGGTGTGACGAGCTGGAAGACGTCGTCCTCTGGCGCCTGTTCGAGGTTCTCGATCCAGCGGCCCTCGGAAGACCGGCCCCACAGGTTGTCGTCGATCGAGTACGGCGCGACCTCCGATCCGCCCTTGACCGGAATCCCGTGCTCGCGGGCGTAGGCGACCTCCTCGTCGCGCCCCATCGCCCAGCTGCGTACCGGGGCGATCACCTTCAGCTCGGGCGCCAGCGTCGCGATCGTCGCCTCGATCCGCACCTGGTCGTTGCCTTTGCCGGTGCAGCCGTGGGCGATCGTGTCGCAGCCTGACCGGCGCGCGTATTCGACCGCGAGCTTGGCGATCAACGGCCGGCCGAGCGCCGTGAACAGCGGGTAAGCGCCGCCGTAGAGCGCGTTGGCCTTGATCGCCGGCGCCAGGTACTCGGCGGCGAACTCGGCCCGCGCGTCGACGATGTGGCACTCGACCGCGCCGATCTGCCGCGCCTTGCCCTCGATCACGGCGTAGTCCTCGCCCGGCTGGCCGAGGTTGACGGTGAGCGTGACGACCTCGGCCTCGTAGCGCTCCTGGATCCAGCGCAACATCACGCTCGTGTCGAGCCCGCCCGAGTAGAGCAGCAGCACGCGGCCGACCAGCTCGGGGTCGGCCTCGTAGCTCGCCGTGCGCGGTGGGAAGGGATCGTCGCTCATCGCTCGTCCGGAGCCTAGTCGCGGCGTGCGCGCGACATCGCGGTGGTCGGCGGTTGCGATTCGCCGAAACCGAACTTGGCGTAGAGGCCGTGGGCGTCATCGGTAACCAACCACCAGGCGAGGTTGCGGTAGGGCCCGTTCTCGACCGTTTCGCGCACGAGCTCGATGCCGAGGCCCTTGCCACGATGCTCCGGCAGCACGAAGACGTCGGCGAGCATCGCAAAATCCGCGCGATCCGTCACCGCCCGAGCGAAGGCGACGAGGAAGCCTGCGTGGTAGGCGCCGACGACGCGCTGGGAGCCCTCGATCGAAGCCAGCACCGTTGCGTGTGAGCGGCCGTTGGCCCAGTAGGACTCCTCGGAGAGGAAGCGATGCACGACGTCGACGTCGATCCGCGCCGGATCGTCATCGAACTCGTAGCCGCCGGGCAGCTCGCGGCGCATCAGGCTGCCGTTTCGAGGATCGCGGCGATCCGCTCGAGCGCGTCGATCGCCTCCGCCTCGCCGATCACCAGCGGCGGCAGCAGCCGCAGCGTGGCGGGCCCTGTCGCATTGACGAGCAGCTGGCGCTCGAGCAAGAGGCGCCGAGCGACCGCGTTGGCATCGATGTCGAGGTCGAAGGCGATCATCAGGCCGCGGCCGCGGACCTCGAGGACGTGGCGCAACGACCCGAGGCCATGGCGCAGCAGCTCGCCGAGCTCGCGCACGCGCGCCAGCAAGGCCTCGTCGAGCAGCACGTCGAGTGCCGCGTTGGCGGCAGCGCAGACGACCGGACCGCCGGCGAACGTCGAGCCATGATCGCCGGGGGCAAAGGTGTCGGCGTGGCGCGCGCCGGTGATCAGCGCGCCGATCGGCAGGCCGCCGCCGAGCGCCTTGGCGCTACACAGCAGGTCGGGGATCACGCCCGAGTCCTCGTAGGCCCAGCGCGCGCCGGTGCGCCCAAGACCGGTCTGGATCTCGTCGAAGATCAGCGTCGCGCCGGACGCGTCGCAGAGCTCGCGCGCCGCCCACAGCAGCTCCTCGCCGAGCGCATGAACCCCGCTCTCGCCCTGGATCGGCTCGAGAATCACCGCCGCGGTGTGCTCATCGACGGCGGCAGCGAGCGCGCCAACCGTCGCCGCGACGCTGTGAAAGCCGCCGACGAGCGGCGCGAACGGCGCCTGCTTTGACTCCTGGGGCGTCGCCGACAGTGAGCCGTAGGTCCGCCCGTGGAAGGCCCCGTGGAGCGAGACGATCGTCCCGCCCTGGCGGGCCTTGCGCGCGCACTTGAGCGCCGCCTCGACGGCCTCGGTGCCAGAGTTCGTGAAGAACACCTTGCCGCCCAGCGAGCACTCGGCCAAGCGCTCGGCGAGCCGCGCCATCGGCTCGGTGTAGTAGAGGTTGCCGACATGGATCAGCCGCCCGGCCTGTTCGCGAATCGCCGCGACGACGGCCGCGTGACAGTGGCCGACGCTCGAAACCGAGATGCCGCAGAGGAAGTCGAGATATTCGACGCCGTCGCTGTCCCACAGGCGCGCGCCTTCGCCACGCACGAACTCGACCGGGAACCGCGCGTAGTTGGGCGTCAGGTGCCGGTCGGCCTGCTCGGCAACGCTCAAAGCGTCACCTTCGTCCCCCGGCCGGCGTCGGTGAACAGCTCGAGCAGCAGCGAGTGGGCGACGCGGCCGTCGATGATGTAGGCGGCCTCGACGGCGCCCTGGTCCGCCGCGACCGCCGCGACGCAGGCCGCGAGCTTCGGCCGCATGCCGCCGTCGATCTGCCCGAGCGCCGCCTCGACCTCCTTGACAGAGGCCTGCGAGATCAGGCTGGCAGCATCCGCGGGGTCGCGCAGCCAGCCGCGAACGTCGGTCAGGAAGACCAGCTTGGTCGCGCCGACGGCGACCGCGATCGCTGCGGCCGCCTCGTCAGCATTGACGTTGTAGGAGTTGCCCTCGAGGTCGGCGCCGACGGCGGCGACGACCGGGATGTAGTCGGTCGCGACGTGGTTGATCACGCCGGCGTCGACGGCGTCGATCTGACCGACCCAGCCGATGTCCTCGCCGCCCGGCGCGCTGCGCCGCGAGCAGCGCAGCAGACCGGCGTCGTCGCCTGACAGCCCGACCGCAGGCTGACCGTGGCGGCCGATCCGCAGCACGATGTCGGTGTTGATCTTGCCGATCAGCACCATCTTCGCGATCTCGACCGTCGCCTCATCGGAGACCCGTAGGCCGCCGACAAACTCGACCGGCATGCCGAGGCGCTCCATGTAGGCGGTGATGTCGGGACCGCCGCCGTGGACGACGATCGGGTTCATCCCGACGTACTTGAGCAGCACCACGTCGCGCGCGAACTCCTCGCGCAGCTCGGGGTCGTCCATCGCCGCGCCGCCGTACTTGATCACCACCGTCGAGCCGTGAAACTCGCGGATGTAGGGCAGCGCCTCGAGGAGGGTTGCGATGTCGCTGGTCACGTCGTGTACTCGGCGTTGATCTTCACGTAGTCATACGACAGGTCCGAGAAGAAGCACTCGGTTTCGCTGCCCGTTCCGGGCAGCCTCACCTCGTACTCGACCTGATCACGCTGCACTGCCTGGGAGAGCGCGGCCTCGTCGAAGTCGATTGCAGCACCGCCGGCGCAGACCGGGATGCCTTCGATCGTGATATCGAACGGCAACGGCGCGGTTCCCGGCAGCGCGCCACCGATCGCCTGGGCGATCCGTCCCCAGTTCGCATCGCCGCCAAACAGCGCGGCCTTGACCAGCGGCGAGTTCGCGACCGCTCGCGCAACGGCGTCGACGGCGACCGGCTCGCCCCCGCGCACGACCACGCGGCCGACCCGCTTGGCCCCCTCGCCATCGGCGACGATCCGCAGCGCCAACTCGCGCAGGAGCGCATCGAGGGCCTCGCCAAAGAGCAGCTCATCCGCGCTCTCGGGCTCGATCACGACGCCGCTCGACCCACTCGCCATCAGCAGCACCGTGTCGTTCGTCGACAGCTGTCCATCGACCGAGATCCGGTCAAACGAGCGCTTCACGGTCACGCCGAGCAGCAGGTCCGCCGTCGCGGCGCTCATCGCCGCGTCGGTCTGCACGAAGCACAGCATCGTCGCGAAGCGCGGCGAGATCATGCCGGCGCCCTTGCACTGAGCGCAGAGGCGCACCGTGCCCGAAGGGAGCTCAACCGAGAGGGCGAGCTGTTTGTCGAGCATGTCCGTGGTCCTGATCGCGGTTGCAAAGTCGCTGGCCCCTCCGGGGCCCAGCTCCTTCGCTGAGCCGGCAAGGCATGTCGCGATCTGCTCGCCCGCCAGCAAGATGCCGATCACACCGGTCGAGGCGACCGCTACCTGCCGGGGGTCGAGCCCGAGCTCAGCCGCGGCGGCGTGCTGCACGAGCCGCGCCTGCGCGAGGCCCGGCTCGCCAGTCGCCGCGTTGGCGTTGCCCGAGTTCGCGACCACTGCGCGGAGGCCGGCGAGATCGCATTCGCTTTGGCACAACACGACGGGCGCCGCCAGCACACCGGAGTCGCAGAAGCGCGCAGCGCTGACACAGCCTGGCTCATCGCAGACAAGTACGCCGACATCCAGCGCATCGCCCCCCTTCAGACCCGCCGCGAAGCCGCCACAGCGAAAGCCTGCCGGCAGCTCGGCAGGCGCCAGCGCAACGCAGTAAGAAGGCGCCAGCACCCAACGCGACTGGAACGCCGAGCTATTGAGCTGGCCCGCACTCATGAGATGCCGGTCCCCTCGTCGAGGCCGAACATCAGGTTGAGGTTGGCGAGCGCCTGCGAGGAGGTCCCCTTCCAGAGGTTGTCGATCGCCGCGAACACGAACAGCTTGCCGGTGCGCTCGTCGGCGTGGACGTGAATGGCGCAGACGTTCGTCTCGCGCACGTCGCGCACGCCCGGTGGGCTCCTGACGAGGTCGATGAAGCGCTCGCCGCTGTAGCGCTCGGCGAACCACAGCTCGAGCTCCTCCTGGCTGACCGGCCGCGTCGGCGTCACATAGCAGGACACCAGCTCGCCTTGGTCGAGCGGCACCAGATGGGCGGTGAAGGCGGCACGCAGCGGTGCGCCGAGCGCCGCGAGCTCCTGATCGATCTCGGGCATGTGGCGGTGCGCGCCGACGCGGTAGGGCTTGACGTTCTCATCGACGGCGACGAACTGCGTGTCCTCGCGCAGTCCCCGCCCGGCTCCCGAGACACCGGTCTTGGCATCGATCACGACGTCGGCAAGCAGGCCCGCCTCGGCCAGCGGCGCGAGCGCCAGGATCGCCGCGGTCGGGAAGCAGCCCGGGCAGGCAACGAGCTCAGCGCCGGCGATCGCCTCGCGGTTGAGCTCGGTCAGGCCGTACACCGCGCGCTCCAGCAGGTCCGGGTGCGGATGGGACACGTACCACTGCTCGTAGATTGCGGCGTCGCGCAGGCGAAAGTCCGCCGAAAGGTCGACGACGCGCACGCCGCGCTCGAGCAGTTCGGCGACCAGCGGCGCCGCGGCACCGTGGGGATAGGCGACGATCGCCGCGTCGACGTTGGCGTGGCGTTCGAGGTCGAGCTCCTCCATCACCAGCGGCACGCGGTGGTGTGGATAGAGGTCGTTGAGCGGCCGTCCGGCCTCGCTGCGCGAGGTGATCGTGGCGAGCTCGAACTGCGGGTGACGCCAGATCAGCCGCGCCGCGAGCGCACCCGCGTAGCCGCTTGCGCCGGCGACGAGCACGCTAGGCACGCGGCTCACCACCCAGCTGCTCGGCGAGCGCGGCGATGATCGCCGCGCGCTGTGCGCCGACCTCGGCGTCGGTGAGAGTGCGGTCGCCGGCGCGGAACTCGAGATGGAGCGCGAGCGAGATCCGCCCGGCACCGATCTGCTCCCCCTCATAGACGTCGAACAGCTCGACCGACTCGAGCTCGGGCCCGGCGGCCTGACGCACGACGGCGATCACCTCGCCCGCCGAGACACCGTCACCGACGACGAACGCAAGATCCTCGCGCAGCGAGGGGAAGCTGCCGTACGCCACGTAGCTGCGTAGCGGCGCCGCCGCCGCGGCGAGCAGGCCAAGATCGATCGCCCAGACGGCGGCGCGACCGAGCTCCCAACTGTCGGCCACGGCTTTGTGCAGCTCGCCGATGAAGCCGAGTTGCGTGGCGCCGGCGTGGACCGCCGCGCTGCGCCCGGGGTCCAGGAACGGCCACTGCGCGCGTTCGAGCGAGCAGGCCAGCCCGGCGACACCAAGGACCGCCTCGAGCAGCGCCTTCGCCGTGAAGAAGTCGGCCGCGAAGCGTTCGTGACCGCGCCAAGACGGCGGCGTCGCGGCACCAGTCAGCAGGATCCCGAGCGCGTGGTGCTCCGCGGCAAGCGGCTTCGACGTGCGGTAGACGTTGCCCGATTCGAAGATCCTCACGTCGAGCGCGTCGTGGGCGAGGTTGTAGCGGGCGACGTCGAGCAGCGAGCCGAGCAGCGTCGGGCGCATGATCGAGAGCGCCGGCGAGAGCGGGTTCTCGATCGTCACGACACCGCGCATCGCGTGCTCCGCGGGCAGCCGCAAGCGGTCGAGCAGCGCCGGGTCGGCGAAGCTCCAGCCGACGATCTCATCGAGGCCGCGCGCCGCGAGCGCGTCCTCGGCGCGGCGGCGCAGCTGCTGTGGCGCCGTCAGGCGACCGCTCGCACCGTGGCGCGGCGGCAGCGTCGCCGGCAGCCGGTCAAGCCCGTCGATCCGCGCCACCTCCTCGATCAGGTCGACCTCGCGCGTGACGTCGCGGCGGCGGAAATGAGGCGGAATGACCGACAGCGCATCCGCCCCGTCGGTCACATCGAAGCCGAGAGAGGTGAGTATTTCGACACAACGCGGCGCTGGAATCTCGCTGCCGAGCAGGCGGTTGACGTGCTCCGGGCGCAGGCTGATCGGCTCCGGCTCGGGCCCGGGGCCGCCGACGTCGATCGTGCCCGGTAGGACGCGCGCATTGCACAGCTCGATCAGCATGCCGGTCGCCGTCGCCAGGCCCTCGAGCGTTTGGCCGGCGGAGAGGCCCTTCTCGAAGCGCGACGAGGCTTCGCTGCGCAGACCGAGCCGGAGGGCGCTGCGCTGGACGTTGGCCCCGTCCCAGGTGGCCGCCTCGAGCAGGATGCGCGTCGTCTGCGGCGTGACCTCCGAGTCGGCGCCGCCCATGATCCCGGCGAGCGAGGTCGGGCCGTCGGCGTCGCAGATCACGACGAGGTCCTCGTCGAGTGCGCGCGTCTGGCCGTCGAGCGTTTCGAGCCGCTCGCCGGCGCGGGCGCGGCGGACCGTCAGCTGAGCGCCGCTGATCTTGTCGAGATCGAACGCGTGCAACGGTTGGCCGGCGACCAGCATGACGTAGTTGCTGATGTCGACGACGTTTGAGATCGGGCGCATCCCGGCGGCGACAAGGCGCGCCTTGAGCCAGAGCGGCGACGGGCCGACCGTGACGTCCTCGAAGACGCGCGCGGTGAAACGTGGGCAGAGATCAGGACATTCGACCGTGATCAGCGCACCGCCGGCGTCGCCCTCGAAGCTGCCGGCGTCCTCTGACCAGGGCGTTGGCGCGAGCGGCGCGCCGGTGCTGGCGTGCACCTCGCGGGCGATGCCGTAGACGCTGAGACAGTCGGGGCGGTTCGGCGTGATCTCGAACTCGATGACGTCGCTGCCGAGGGGAATGACCTGGTCGAGCGGGGTACCGGGCGCGGGCGCGCCGCTCAGCACGAGAATCCCGCTGTGGTCGCCGCCGAGTGCGAGCTCGTCCTCGGAGAGGATCATGCCGTTGCTCTCGACGCCGCGGAGCTTGGCGACCGTGAGAGTGCGGCCGTCCGCGAGCTCAGCGCCCGGGAGCGCGACCGCAACGCTCTGCCCGGCGGCGACGTTCGGCGCGCCACAGACGATCGTCACCGGCTCGGCCGCGCCGATGTCCACGATGCAGACCCGTAGCCGATCGCCATTCGGGTGCGGCTTCACGTCGCGAACGAAGCCGATCAGGTAGTGATCGGGCTTCGGAGCGCCATGGTGGAAGGTCCGCTCTTCCTTGGTGCCGGTGAGCGTGAGGCGTTCGGCCAGTTGCTGCGTATCCAGCGGCGGATCGCAGTATGTGCGCAGCCAGCGTGTTGGGATCAGCATCAGCGCGCCCCGAACTGGCGCAGGAAGCGCAGGTCGTTGTCGAAGTACAGGCGCAGGTCGGGCACGCCGTGGCGCAGCATCGCGATCCGCTCGATCCCCATGCCGAAGGCGAAGCCGGTGACCCGCTCGGGGTCGTAGCCGTGCTCGGCGACGTAGGCGAAGACGTTCGGATCGACCATCCCGGCGCCGAGCACCTCGAGCCAGCCCGAGCCCTTGCACAGCGGGCAGCGCGAGCCGTCGCGCAGCGTGCCGCCGGTGCAGTTGAAGCACGAGACATCGACCTCGACGCTGGGCTCAGTGAAGGGAAAGAAATGGGGCCGCAGCAGCACCTCGCGTTGCTCGCCGAAGATCTGGCGGGCGAACGCCAGCAGCGTCCCCTTGAGGTCAGCGAGCGTCACCCCCTCGTCGACCGCCAGGCCTTCGATCTGGTGAAACTGCGGCGTGTGCGTGGCGTCGTTGTCGGGACGGTAGACGCGGCCCGGGGCAATCACATAAAGCGGCGGCGGCTGGGCGATCATCGCGCGCACCTGGACGGGCGATGTGTGGACGCGCAGCACCGTGTCGTCGTCGATGTAGAAGGTGTCGCTGCGCGCGCGCGAGGGGTGCGTCAGGTCCGTGTTGAGCGCATCGAAGTTGTATTCGGCCAGCTCGATCTCCGGTCCCTCGGCGATCTCGAAGCCGAGGCCGAGGAAGACGTCCTCGATGTCGCGGCGGGTCTCGGTGATCAGGTGCAGGTGGCCGTTGGGCAGCGGCGGCGCGCCCGGAAGCGTTATGTCTAGCGCTGCGGAGAGCTCGCCGCCGGCGAGCTCTCCCTCGCGAGCGGAGATCAGCGCCTCGATCGTCGTGCGCGCGGTGTTCGCGGCGGATCCGAGGACCGTGCGCTCCGATGGGTCGAGCGAGCCAATGCTGCGTAGCAGCATTGGGAGCTCACTCTTGCGCCCGAGGTAGCGCAGCCGCGTTTGCTCGAGCGCGTTCAGGTCAGCGGAGGCGGCGACAGCCGCCGTAGCCTCGCGTTGCAGCTCCGCGATACGGTCGAGTGCGCTCACTGTCCGGCCATCCTAGTTGCCTCATACAACGCCACCGTCGCGGCCATTGCGGCGTTCAGCGAGTCGCCGGCGGCCTGCGTGATCGCGCACACCCGGTCGCACGCGCCGAGCGCCTCCGCGCTCAGCCCGCCGCGCTCACCGCCGACCAGCAGCGTCACGGGTCCGGCCAGCGGCCCACGGAGCGGCGGATGGTTCCCTGGCGCCAACGCCACCACCTCCCCCGGCAGGTCGGCGATATCCGAGCTCCGCGCCAGCGGAGTTGCGAATATCGCCCCCATCGTCGCCCGCACCGCTTTCGGGCCATAAGGATCGGCGCAGTCGGGACCGATGGCGACGCAGGACGCCCCAAACGCGTGCGCGGCGCGGATGATCGTGCCGACGTTGCCGGGGTCCCCAACCCCCCACAGCGCCATTACCAGCGGCCCCGTGACCGTGCTCCAGCGCTGCTCATACACGCCAATCACGCGCGTACCGGAGCCGAGCCGCGAGGCTTTGGCAAGCAGCGCCGGCTCAGTCTCGTGCCAGTCCGCGCGACCAGCGGCCAGACCGGGCGCACAGAGGACATAGAGCGCATCCACCCCGGCGGCGTGAGCCGCCGCATAAAGATCCTCGCCCTCGGCGACGAAGCGCCGGCTCTGCTCGCGCGCGCTCGCCCGCGCGAGCTTGCGGATCTCCTTGAGGTGCTGGTTGGTGTGTGAGGTGATCGTCATCAGGGCATAAAAAAGGCGCCGGTCCGAGGAGCGGCGCCCGTGAGGTCCTGCTGTCGGCGTGCTTTTCAGGCAGCCGACGCCTCGCGGGCGGCGAGCACGAATCGGCGGAACGTCTCTGGGTCGCGCACGGCGATATCGGCCAGCACCTTGCGGTCCAGCGTGATCCCGGCGAGCGCGAGACCGTGAATCAGCTGCGAGTAGCTCATACCGCCCTCGCGCGCGGCGGCGTTGATCCGCGTGATCCACAGGCGGCGAAAGTCCCGCTTGCGGTTGCGCCGGTCGCGGTAGGCGTAGGCGTCGGCCTTCATCAGCGCTTCCTTGGCGCGCTTGTAGTTCGAGTGCGCCTCGCCGCGGAAGCCCTTCGTCAGCTCCAGCGTCGCCCGACGCTTCTTCTTCGCATGCAGTGAGCGTTTGACGCGAGTCATCAGCCGCTCCTCAGCAGCTTCTTGACGCGCGGAGCGTCGTGGTCGGAGATCGTCGCGTCCAGGCCGAGCCGCCGCTTACGCTTCGGCGACTTCTTCTCGAGGATGTGGCTCGTGAACGCGTGATGGCCCTGCACCTTGCCGGTGCCGGTCAGCTTGAAGCGCTTCTTAGCGCCGGAATGACTCTTCATCTTGGGCATCGCGAGCCAGCGCAGTATGGCAGACGATCGCCCGGCGGCACCGGCGTGAAAGGACGCTGGCGAGGCTGGCGGACAGGCGGCGGACGCCGGCGCTAAGAGGCTGCGGGCGGTTTCGGCTTTGCGGCAGCCTTCGGCTTGGCCGCTGCCTTGGGCTTGGCCGCAGCGTTCTTGGCTGCTGCCGCCTTTGGTTTGGCTGCGACCTTGGCCTTTGCTGCCGCTTTCGCCTTCGGCGTGGCCGCTGCCGCGCTCTTCGGCTTGGCGGCGGCTGACGCAGCGGCCTTGGCGGGCTTAGCCGGCTCGGGTGCAGCCACCGGCGGCGGCGCGACAGCATCAGTCTCTGCGGGCGCGGGCGCGGGCGCTGCGGGCGCTGGCGCTTCTGGCTCGAGCGGCGCGGGCGCGGGCGACACCTCGGTCGGCACCTCGCTGAGCGCCGGCGCGCGCTCGGTCGCAACGGCGTCGGGCGGCGCGGCACCATTCTCCGATGGCGCGACGCCCACGCTCGCCTCGGCGAGGATGACATCGGGCGCGACGGCGCCGTTCTTGTCGAACTGACCGGCGAGCACCGCCTTTGAAGGACCGAGCATCATCGTCATGTTGCGGCCGTCCTGCAGCGGTCGCTGCTCAACGATCGCGAACTCAGCGAGCTCCTCGGCCAGGCGGTCAAGGATCATCACGCCGCGCTCGGGGTGGGTCACCTCGCGACCGCGGAACATGATCGTCACCTTGACCTTGTCCTTGTGGCGCAGGAAGCGCTCGACGTGGCCCTTCTTGGTGTCGTAGTCGTGCTGGGCGATCTTCGGCCGGAACTTGATCTCGCGGATCGTGATCTGCTGCTGGTGCTTGCGCGCCTGCTTCAGCTTTTGGGCCTGCTCGTACTTGTATTTCGAGTAGTCGAGCACGCGGCAGACCGGCGGCTTGGCCTCAGGGGCCACCTCGACGAGGTCGAGATCGCGCTCCTGCGCGAGGGCCAGTGCGTCCTCGATCTTGAAGACGCCGATCTGCTGGCCGTCCTCGCCGATCAGGCGCACCTCGGGCACGCGGATGCGCTCGTTGATCCGAGTTAGGTCCCGCTCGGGCGGGCGCCGATCAAACCTGCGAGGAACCGGCACTAGTGCGGGCGCGCACGCGTCAAGCGATAAGCAAGCGCCGCGGTGTGGGTATGACTGACTCCAACGCTGGCGAGCATAGCAAGGCTGCGGGCGCCTGGCGAGGGGCTCAGGCGCCCTCGCACGTCATCTAGCGTGAGCGCTCGCGCGTCACCGCGACGAGCTCGGCGGTGAACTCGGCGATCGGCAGCGGTCCGCGGTCGGCGCCGCCGTGTTCGCGTACCGCGACCGTCCGATCTGCGGCCTCGCGCTCACCGATCACAAGCATGTAGGGGATCTTGCGCAGCTCGGCGTCGCGGATCTTGCGCCCGACCGACTCGCTGCGCGCGTCGAGCTCGGCTCGCACGCCGTCTGCGCGCAAGCCGTCGCTGACCGTGGCGGCGAAGTCGTTGAAGCGGTCTGAGACCGGCAGCACGATCGCCTGCACCGGCGCCAGCCACAACGGCAGCACGCCGGCGTAGTGCTCGATCATGATCCCGATGAAGCGCTCGAACGAGCCCAGCAAGGCGCGGTGGATCATCACCGGCCGGTGCTCGGCGTTGTCGGCGCCGGTGTAGTGCAGGTCGAAGCGCTCGGGCATCGAGTAGTCGAGCTGGACCGTGCCGAGCTGCCACGAGCGCCCGATCGAGTCGGTCAGGTGCATGTCGATCTTCGGCCCGTAGAAGGCGCCGTCGCCCGGGTTCAGCTCGTAGGCCAGCTGCTCTGAGTCGAGCGCGCCGGCCAGCGCCGCCTCGGCTCGGTCCCACATCTCGTCGCTGCCGATCCGCTGCTCGGGCCGCGTCGAGAGCTCCAGCCGCGGCTCCAGACCGAACAGCCGATAGAGGTCGAAGCCGAAGCGCAGGCACTGCACGACCTCCGCTTCGACCTGCTCGTCGGTGCAGAAGATGTGGGCGTCGTCCTGGGTGATGTGACGCACGCGCAGCAGCCCGTGGAGCACCCCGCTGGCCTCGTGACGGTGCACGAGTCCGGCCTCGCTGTAGCGGACGGGCAGGTCGCGGTAGGAGCGACGCTCATCGTTGTAGATCTGGATGTGCGCCGGGCAGTTCATCGGCTTGAGGCCCATCGGGCGGCCTTCGACGTCGGTGAAGTACATGTGGTCCTTGTACTTGTCCCAATGGCCCGATTGCTGCCACAGCTCGACGTCATAGAGGATCGGCGTTTTCACCTCCTCGTAGCCGCGGGCGAGGTTCTCCGTGCGCCAGAGCTCGGTCAGCGCGTTCCAGATCGCCATCCCGGCCGGCTTCCAGAATGGGCTTCCGGGCGAGACCTCGGAGAACATGAACAGGCCGAGCTCGCGGCCGAGCCGGCGGTGGTCGCGGGCGCGCGCCAGCTCGAGGCGCTCGAGATGGGCCTCGAGCTCCTCTTTGGAGAAGAACGCGGTGCCGTAGATCCGCGTCAGCATCGTGCGGTTCGAGTCACCGCGCCAGTACGCACCGGCGACCGACTGCAGGGCAAACGCCTTGACCGTCGCGGTGCTCGGTGCGTGCGGTCCGCGGCAGAGATCGGTGAACGGCCCGTTTGTGTACAGCGAGACCGTCTTGACGCCCTCACCGGACACCAGGTCGTCGATCAGTTCGACCTTGTAGTCCTGGCCCTCGCTGACGAAGCGCTCGCGGGCCGCCGCCACCGCCAGGTCTTCGCGGACGAACGGCTCGCCGGCCTTGATGTGGACGCGCATCCGCTCCTCGATCGCCGGAAAGTCGGTCTCGGAGAGGCTCACGCCGGCGGGGAACTCGAAGTCGTAGTAGAAGCCGTTCTCGATCGCCGGGCCGATCGAGATCTTCACGCCCGGATAGAGCTCCATCACCGCCGCCGCCAGCACGTGCGCAGCGTCGTGGCGGATCAGCCCGATCGCGCCTTCGCTCTTGGCCGTGACGATCGACACGCTCGCGCCGTCGCTGACAGCGCTCGCCAGGTCGCGTAGGACGCCGTCAACCTCGATCGCGAGCGCCGCACGCGCCAGTCCGGGACCGATCGCCGCCGCCACGTCGGTGCCCGTTGCGCCGTCGGCCAGCTCCAGCGCCTTGCCGTCGGGCAGTGTCACCTGTATCGCCATCGCGCGAGCGATCCTACCCGTCGTCGCGGGCGCACTTCGCCCACCTCCAGCCTCGCCTGGCGCTCGCGTCCGACCGCGGTGGATAGTCTGGATAGCGCCATGGACTCGCTGCAAGGCAAGCTCCTGATCGCGGCGCCGGCGCTCGTCGACCCAAACTTCTCGCGGACTGTTGTGCTGGTCGCCGCGCACGGCGAGGAGGGCGCGCTCGGCCTCGTGTTGAACCGCCCGCTGGCGACACCGCTGGCTGCCATCGCGCCGGTGCTCGAGCAGCTCGCCGAGCCCGGTGCGGTTCTCCACGCCGGCGGCCCGGTTGCGCCGGATAGCGCTGTCGTGCTCGCCGAGTTCGCCGATCCGTCGCTTGCCGCTCTCCTGATCTTCGGCGACATCGGCTTGCCGGCGGCATCGTGCGAGCTGGCCGACCTCGAAACCGGCGTGCGCCGCGCGCGCGTGTTTGCGGGCCATACCGGATGGGGTCCGGGCCAGCTCGATGCCGAGCTCGACGAGGAGGCCTGGTTCATCGGTCAGCTCGCGCCGGACGAGCTGTGGCTGGCCGACTCCACGCTGCTGTGGTCGACGGCGCTGATCCGCAAGGGCGGCGCATACGCGCTGCTGGCACGGATGCCCGACGACGTGTCGGTCAACTAGCTCGGCGCGGTCAGCGCTTCAGACAACTTTCACCGTCACAGCTTTCGTCCTGCCACCGGCGACCGTGACTTTCACCGTCACATAAACCGCGTTTGCTTTCGATGCGCTCCCCAGCGCGGCCCGCCCGGCCGGTTTGAGCGTGATCGTTTTAGTCACATTCACACCTGCGACAAGTGCATACGGAGTCTCACCAAGGATCACCGTTTTTGTCACGCTCACCGTCTTGCCGTGTTTCCTGACGTGCGTGACCTTGCGCTCCGTGATCGACACCATTCCGTCGCAGGCAGCGTCCGCGCAGGCAAGCTTGACGCCTGTCCGTTTCCCCGCCTTGACGCTCAGCGTCTGCGTGAGGATCTTGATGACCGCGGTCGCCGCGCTGTCGGCGCTTCCCGGCTGGGAGGTGTTGGCGTCGGGCGAAGCGACAGCCATCACGCTCGTGGCGGCAGTCGGCGACTTCAGCGCGCCCGCAGATGCGGTCACGCTGAAGGGGCTGGCACTCGCGACGCCGTAGTTGCAGCCGGAGAACGACGCCACGCCAGCGCTCACAGTAGCCGTGGTCGTCGAGCACGAGAACTCGCCGCCGCCGCCAATCACGCTGAGGCTAACCACTGTCGCGGAGTCCGCGGACTCGATGTTTCCGTAAGCGTCCTGCTCATCGACGACGACCGGAAATGTCACACCAACCGTCACCGCTGACGGCGGCGGCGTGCCATAAACCAACTGCGCCGCGGCTCCCGGTGAGATCACAGTGGTCGCTACCGCCGAAGGCAGACCGCTGGCAGCAGCCGTCAAGGTGTACGCCGTAGCGCTCGCGAGGGTGTAGTAGCAGCCGGTGAACGTTGCGACACCGGCGACCACGTGACTGGGGCTCGTCGCACAGGCAAATCCTCCACCACCACCGTTAACACCGAGACTCACCGCGGTCGTCGAATCCGACGTCACGGTGTCGCCGTCAGCATCCTCCGCGTTCACCACGACCGGGAACATCTGACCAGCCGTGGCCGAGATCGGCGGCGCCGTGGCGTAGGCGAGCTGCGTCGCCGGCAGGCTCGCCGCCGTCGCCTGGGCCTCGTTTGAGAACGGACCGAGGCCGGCGCTGTTCACCGCCTGTATTTCGTAGTAGTAGCTCTGGCCCGCGCCCGCCGTGGCGTCGGTGAAGCTCACCGTCGGCCCGGCGCCGTTGACGCTCGCGACCTCGGTCGTCTCCGCGCCCGATGCGGTGCCGCGCCAGACGTCGTACTCGCTGACCGCAGCACCACTCGGCGCGGCCCAGTCAAGCGTGATTCCCCCGCCGCCGCCCGTGGCGCTGAGGCCGGTCGACGCGCCCGGCGTGTAGGACCAGCTGCCCAGACCGCTGGCGAGGTCAAAGCCGGTCAGCGCCGGGTGCCCGTCGCTGCCGGCGATGACGTCGCGGAAGGGGATCTTGGCTGGATTTGCGTACACGTACTGGGCGTTGACATCGGCGCCGGAGACCGCCGCGTCGGCCGCAACCATCACCGTCGCCGCGCTCGTGCCGCCAACCGTCCACCAGCCCGTCTGATTCTTATAGGGGACGCTGTCATACACCGAGACACCCGAGCTGGGGTCGGCATCCAGCGCGAGGTCGGGCGTGGCGCGCTTGCCGGCGCAGCTCGTGCTGCCGGTGGACTGGTAGGGGTTGGCGAGCTCGTACGCGCTACAGCCACCGCCACCGTCGTCCCAGGCCGACTCCTGCGCCAGCGTCCCGCCGGCGGTGAAGGAAAGGCTCGTGCCGCCGACCGCGATCACGTCCGGCGAGGTCGCGGGCCACGACAGCTCTGACGCGACATCGCCGGTGGCGGCGAAGTAGCTCACGCCCGGCGTGGTGAAGTCCGAGTCGTATTCGGACTCGGTCGAGAACTCCGAGGAGCCCCAGCTGTTTGAGACGTAGTTGGCATTTTGCGAGGCGTACAGCACGGCCGGGAGCAGGTCCGTCAAGGTGTCGCTGTTGGCCTCGACGAGCAGGATGGTCGCTGCCGGCGCGATCGCGTGGGCCCACTCGATGTCGAGGCTGATCTCCAGGGCCCAGCCGGGGGTCTTACTGGGGTCGTTGGCCGGCAGCGTGCTGCCACCGGTCTCGTTGACCTGGCGGAAGTCAAAGCACGAGGGCGGCGTGGCCCCGCTCGTGCACTCCAACGGCAGCCCGTACTGCGCGCTGAAGGTGTCGAGGTCGCTCGCCGCGTCGACATCGTTGTAGGCGTCGACCAGCGCGATCGTCTCCCCGGCGCCCGCGCTCGCGGCCGTCGTGTAGCCGTAGACCGCCTGGATCGCCGCCGGCGAGACGCCGGTTGGGCTGGCGATCGTCGTCGTCGCGGAGCGTGCTCCTGGTGCCCGCTGGCTGGGCGCCAGGACGTGGATCAAGCACTGGCCCTCCCCGGGCGCGGGGCGACCACAGACAGCTTGCTGTGCACCCGCGAACGGCAGGCGCGCGCCCCTTGGCGCGCGGGCGCCCGAGCTGAAGTGATCGGCCGCGCGCAGCGCCACCACCCCGCCCCGGGCGTGCTTGACAGCCGCCGCCGCGGCCGCCGGTGCGGCGAGCGCCAACACCGCCACCGCGCTCAGCCCGACCAGCAGCGCCTCTCGCCCTCGGCGGCGCCGCCTGGGCATCTTCATCGCCTCGCCTTCGGTCACCCGTGCCTACGCTAACACCGTCTCCGCGCCAGGCGAAGGGGTCTCTTTCACCACCGACAGGGCTTAGAGGAGGCCCGCCAGCTCAGCTGGGGATGTGCCACAGCGCGTCGTCGCCGAGCGGCTCGCGCGTCGCCACGCCGCTGCCCACGAGCTCGATCAATGCTCCCTCGGCGCCGTTGCGATCAGGCACGACGAGGTTTCCGGCGAGCAGTGCCGCGACCTCCTGCGTCGTCAGGCCCTCGCTGAAGTACTCGAGCAGCGGCAATGGACCGTCGGGTGGCGGTGTGCGCTCGAGGCCGGTGTCGAGGTTGGCGATCGCCACGTCGTAGGCCTCGATCGGCTGGAAGCCACCCACTTCGAGACGCTTCCCATCGAGCTCAAAGATGATCGAAGGCGCGGTGTAGCGAACGAGTCCATCGCTGTTCGCCGCCTTGCCCTGGAACTCGGTCGCGCCGCCCGCCGCGCTACGAGCGTCCGCCTTGTCGGCCGCATACGCGGCGCTGACTTCGGGCGAGTCGATCGCGCCGGCCACCGCCTTTGCATCGATCCCAGCCACTCGCGCCAGCGCCTGTTCGATCGCTACAACCTCATCGAGCGGTGCCTTCGTCGTGAACCAGGCGAACTGGAGTGCGCGCATCGCCGCCGTCTCGCGGCCCGGGTGAGCCAGCCGCGTCGCCACAACGGCGCGGCACGCGGGTCCCGTCGGCACGGGCCGTTCGGGTGGGTCGACGGCGATCGGCATCCCGAAGCGCTCGCGAAAGTTGAGCCTCCCCTGCGCCTGGCGCGCCGGCGGGTAGGCCTCCGCCTCACGCTGATCGATCTCGTCGCGCAGCCCGATCATCACGAGCCGCCACGCGAGCTGGTCACGGTAGCGCCAGCGCAGCACGCTCAGCGCCGGGCTCGCCGAATAGCCCCACGGGCAGGCCGGATCGTTGTAGAGCGTCGTCGCGATCACTACCCAGCAGGCTACAGACTCAATATCGCCCGCCCACGTTGAGCGCTTCGCCCGTTGTACAAACGCAGTGGCGCCAATCTTGTCCGCCGGGCGCTATGGCCACCAGCGCGGGGACTTTAGAAATACGCCCGACGCTCCGCGCTTGCGGGTCAGTCTTCCGATTTCTCCGTCCAGCATCCATAGGAGGACCATGCTTGCCGCAGTGACCACATTGCCTTACCCCAGTTGGCTCAACACAGGAAATAACACCTGGCAGATGACCGCAGCAACGCTCGTCGGGCTGATGAGCGTCCCCGGACTCGTCGTCCTCTACGGCGGCGTGATGCAGAAGCGCTGGTCTGTGAACAGCATGATGCTGACGATGGTGGCGTTCGGCATCACGCTGATCGTTTGGTGCCTCTGGGCTTACAGGATGGGCTTTGGCACACCGTGGCACATCTTCGGTGGTAAAGGCACCGGGTTCTTCCAGACGTTCGTCGGCCAGCCGGCGAGCATCCTGAGCGCGAACGGCGAGCAGGGACAGGGCGTCATACCCCTGATCGGACCCTTGACCTTCCCGCAGACCTCGCTCGCCTACTTCCAGTTCGTGTTCGCCGCGATCACGCCGATCCTGGCGCTCGGCAGCGTGCTGGGACGGGTCAACTTCAAGGCCTGGATGGTGTTCGTCGCGCTGTGGATCAGCTTCGCCTACACGGTCAACGCGTTCCTGCTGTGGGGCGGCGGCTTCTTCGCCGCTCACGGTGCGCTCGACTTCTCCGGCGGCTACGTGATCCACCTCGCCGCGGGCGTTACGGGCTTCATCTCGGCGGCGATAATCGGGCCGCGACTTGCCCGCGACCGCGAGGTCGACGCCCCGAACAACCTGTTGATGGTCGCGGTCGGCGCCGGAATCCTCTGGCTCGGCTGGAACGGCTTCAACGGTGGCGACCCATACTCCGCCGGCACGGATGCGTCGGTGGCGGTCGTCAACACGAACCTCTGCACCGCCGTGGCGATGATGTCCTGGGTCTTCTGGGACATGATCTACCGCGACAAGCCGGGCATCATCGGCACCGTCAACGGCATGATCACAGGACTGGTTGCGATCACCCCGGCCGCCGGTTACGTCAACGGCTACGGGGCGATCTGCCTGGGCGTGATCGCCTCAACGGTGGTCTGGATGGCGATCCGCTACCTCAGCCGGATCCCGCCGTTCAGCAAGGTCGACGACACGCTCGGTGTGATCTATACGCACGGAATAGCCGGTCTCACCGGTGGCCTGTTAGTCGCGATATTCGCCGACCCAGGCCTGATCGGCAGCTACGTCGCCGGAACCAACAAGGCGAGCGGTAGCGCGACCGGGCTCTACCACGGCATCGTGTACGGAGGCAACCTGGAGTTGCTGAAGTGGCAGGCACTGGCGGCGCTCGCGATCATCGTCTGGGATGCGTTCGTCACCATCGTGCTGCTCAAGGTGATCGGCATCTTCCTACCGTTGCGTGAACCCGATTCCGTCCTCGAGCTCGGCGACTCGGCGTTGCACGGGCACGAGGTGTACCCAGCTGACGTTGCCACTCTCGGCAGCTTCGGAGCAGCCCCTGCCTAATCCCCCAAGGCAAGAGCGCTAGCTAGGAACGGTGGCGGTCGCGGATAGCAGGAGGAGGCCCTGCGATTCCGCGACTGCCCCGTTCCTCTTTTTTTGGGCGGCCACTAAAGGTCGTCCACGTCGCTCTTCACGACGTGAGCGCCCCTTAGCATCCAGCTGCGCCGCCTCGATGCGGTGCTCGTGTCGGCGGACTGCGTCCGCCAGATCTTCAACGACAGCGACGTCACGCATCTTTGGCTGGTCGTCGGCGCGCCCCAGGAGGCGGCCAACATGCTCGAGCTGACCGAGGAGCTGGTGCGGTTCATCTATCCCGACGGCCCGAAGGCGCTGCCGCCGGAGCTCAGCGCGCCGTAGCCATCAGTCTTCGACGTCGACCATGTCGCCGACCGCGAGTTGGGCATAGACCCGCTGCGCCGTGGGGATCGGCAGCTCGACGCAGCCGTTTGACTGCGGGAAGCCGTAGGACGCGCGTGGATAGCCGTGCACCGCGTCACCGCCGTTGAAGTAGTTGACCCAGGGAATGCCCGGGTCGTCGTATTTGGTGCCGTCGACGTTCGTCCCCTTCATCGTCGTCGTGAGGTAGCGTACGTAGATCGGGAAGTCGCCGGTCTGCGTCGTCGCCCCCGGCACGCCGGTGTTGGTCAGGCTCTTGATCACGACGCGATTGTTCTCGTGGACCTCGAGCCATTCAGGCGTCGTCTGCTCGGTCACCGTCACCCAGGTGTAGGGACGCGGGTTCTTGTAGTTGCGCGCCTCCTCGATCAGCAGAATGCGCCACAGCGCGGCGTTCGGCGCGGTGCCCGGCGCGACGTCGTGATCCTGATCCCAGATCTTCAGCGCGCCCGTGGTCGTCGGATCCATCGTTCCGAGCTTCAGCGGCGGCACGTCGCGGTAGTCGGCGCGAAGGTAGCCGCGCGGCAGGTCGTAGGCGCGCTGCGCGGCGAGCGCCGTCGTCAGCGGAACGTTGAGGTTCAGACCCGAGCGGGACTCGAGCTTGTAGGGCAGGTAGTTGAGCCGTGCCAGCGCCTCCTGCAGTGCCGTCACCGAGGGGCAGTCAACGCTGAAGGGAAAGGCACGACGCTTGCTCAGCGGCTTGTCACCGCTGACCAGCGTCCGCCCGGAGACCGCCAGCACATAGCGCCCGCACGGGGCGAGCGTGGTCGTGGGCGTGAACTTCTCGTAGTCGCCGACGATCGACCAGGTCCCGGCAACACTCGGGTGCAGGGCAGGCGTCGGACCGGTCGGGTCAGGCGCGCCGTTGAGCTCGATCTCGACACCGCTGACAGCGTCCGCGACGATCGCCGGCGGGACCTTCACCAGCCGGGTCCGCGTGCTGCCCGTCGCGCCGCTCGGGCCGCTCGACCCACTGGCGCCGCTCGACCCGCTGGCGCCGCTGGCGCCGCTGGCACCGCTGGCACCGCTTGAGCCGCTCGCACCGGTGGCGAGGACGGCGGAGGCGACGTGAGCGGCGACCGCCCCGCTCGCCGCGAGCGAGCCGCACAGGGCGAGCGCAGCCAGCACCGCGATCGCGCGCACAGGACTAGCCAGCACCGTGGCCCGAAGTCGTACAGCGATGCTGTTCGTGGTCTGTCAAAACAAGCCCATTTGCGGTCTGCGTCAAGCCCGCCCTGTCACCTGCAGTATGGGCGCCGCATTCCGACGCGCAAATGTTAATCGGCGTTCGGCGGATCGGTGCCGATTCCTGGGCGATACCGCGCAGCCGGCCATCGGATAGCGTGCGCGGCGATGAAGGATTTCAAGGCCTTCCTCGCGCGCGGCAACGTCGTCGACCTCGCGGTCGCCGTCGTCATTGGCACTGCCTTCGGCGTCGTCATCAAGGCGCTGGTCGCCGACCTGCTGACGCCGATCGTCGCGCTGATCTTCGGCAAGCCAAGCTTCGAGTCGCTGGCCTTCACGATCAACCACAGCCAGTTCCTCTATGGCGATTTCATCAACTCGCTGATCGCCTTTGTCTCGGTTGCGGCGGCGATCTTCTTCTTCGTCGTCAAGCCGCTCAACGCGCTCGCCGCGCGCCGTGCGGCCGGCCTTCCCGAGCCCGATTCCGACACGCGAGCGTGCACGGAATGTCTCTCCGACATCCCCAAGGCAGCGAAGCGCTGCGCCTTCTGCACGTCGGTCCAGCAGCCGCAGGAAGCGCCCGCTGCCTGAACGCCGCGCGCCGCCGCCAGCGCCCTCACCAGTCGCGGATCTCGGGCAGCACGTCCGCGCCGAGCATCTCGAGCACCGGCAGCGGGTCGAGCACCGCTACCGGCTCGCTCCCGCGGATCGATAGGTAGACGGCGGTGAAGCCGAGCTCGTGCAGCTCGCGCAGCTGCGCCAGCAGGCGCTCCGCGTCATCGCGCTGCGCGCCGCCAATAGACGAGGTGGCGGTCTTCTCGATCGTTTCGTAGTCACGGCCTTCGCGCTCGCAATGCTCGCGCAGCACGTCCAGCTTGTGCTGCGTCTCGGGTCCGCCGAAGAGGTTGCAAGCGTCGGCGTATTTGGCGACCAGGCGCAGCGTCTTGCGCTCGCCGACGCCGCCGATCATGATCGGCGGTCGCGGCCGCGTGAGCGGCTGCGGCGAGTTCAGCGTGCGCTCCAGGTGGTAGTGAGCGCTCTCGTAGGGCTCCTCGCTCTCACCCCACATCTGCAGGCAGATCTGGAGCGTCTCCTCGAGGCGTTCGAAGCGCTCGGCGATCGGCGGGAACGGCAGGCCGAGCCCGTGCGACTCCGCCTCGTTCCAGGCAGCTCCGATACCGAGCCCGGCGCGCCCGCCCGAAAGCACATCGAGCGTGCTTACTTCCTTCGCCAGCAGCCCGGGCGGGCGGTAGACGGCGCCGGTCACCAGGGTATGCAGCCGGACCCGCTCGGTGTGCGCGGCCAGAAAACCAAGCGTCGTGTAGGCCTCGAGCATCTCGTTCTCGGGTGGCCCGAGGTGCGCGATCTGCCAGACGTGGTCCATCACCGTCATCCGCGCTATGCCGACGCTCTCGGCGGTGCGCGCCAGCGTCACGAGCGTCGGGCGGAGCTGCGCGCTACCGCCCCGCCAGGTGAAGTTCGAGACATGCAGGCCCAGCTCCATCGGTCCACCCCTGTCTGTCGGACGACAATCGTCCGATCAAAGCAGATCCGCTTTCGCTGCCGGGCGGCAGACGCTGAACCAGCGTCGCCCGCGGGCTGCGCCGCAGTCAGCCAACCGTTATCTGCCAGGCCTGGCTGCTCGCAGTGAGCTGTGCGATGTAGGTCCGCAGCTTGCCGAGGGTCACCGGGCCGATCCGGCCCAAGGCGAGCAGCTCCGCGTCTGTCATCTTCGTGGCGCGCTCGAGGTCAACGCCGTTGTCCGCAAGGCGGCACGCCGCCTGAGCGGCGATCGGCACCCCGCAATAGCTGTCGCGTGCAGCGCGATAGGTCGCTGACCGATGCCACTCCTTGCGCATCGCCTTTTCGTCCACGTGCTGGAAGTAGATAGCTGCCTGGACGGCGGCGTTAGCTTCGGCCTCGAGCCAGCGACGATCGAGGATGTCGGCGAGGTCCTCGAGCGTATCCCCCAGCCTCGGCGGAGTGTCCGGGTGAGCGGCGTAGGCGCGGAGTGCCTCCGATGCCTGCTCGCCCAGCTCGAAGATGTCGGCCATCATGGTCGCTCGATCGCGTCGCTTTCCTGCGTGTCGACAAGCCGAAGGTGCCGCAGCCGCGGCACTTCGGTGTACAGATCACGGATCGTCTGGCCGCTCAGGACCACTGTCCTGCCGGCCAGCGGATAGGTGGCGTCGAAGCGTCCATCGGGCAGGACCGCCGTGATCTCAATTTCGGCGCCACCAACACGCGAGCGCCACTTCTGACCGACATCAATTTGGGTTTCCGTGCTGCTCGTCATCCTGCTCCTAACGTGGTGGCTATGCGCTGGCAGCTTGCCACCCGCCCAACACGGCTTATGGGGCAATCCTTACCCCCCATCCGTGCTCAGCGCGAGAACGGGACGACACGACAGACGACGCGGCGAAACGCAGAAAGCGCTCGCCGACGCGCCCGCTTCCTCGAGCTTCGACCTGGAGCAAGCCGCGCCGTGGCTCACAGGAATGTCTCGGGATCCTCCCAGGCTTCGCTTATCTGGTTCGACCATCGTGGGACAGAGCGCAAACCGACGCTCACCAGACCACCGAAGGGATCAGCCCATGTTCTACCGACGAATCACTGTCCGGGGGCGGCGGGTCCAACGCTCGGACGACGAACGCCGCGGGCGGATCGGTCGGCACCGTCACGGCCGTGTCGGCGTCGGGCTTTACGGTGTCGACCCCGACCGGTGAGAAGCTGACCGTCAAGGAGAGCTCATCGACGGCCTATGACAAGGGCACGATCGGGTCGGCAGCGAGCGCTGTCACCGAGGGCTAGACCGTTCTCGTTCTTGGCAAGGTCGACAAGACGACGATCACCGCATCGCAGGTCATCGTGGCACCCGCGATCAATTTGTCGAAGGCGTCAGCGAACGTGATCGCGTTCACGCAGCCCAACGAGAGCGAGTCCAAGACTTTGGGCAAGATCCCGGCCAGCTACGAGGAGGGTACGGGCACGATCGTCAGTGGAACCGCGGCGACCAAGGCCACCGAAGCGGCGTTGACCTCCTACGCCGGCGGGATCGTCGATCGCGTTGTGCGCCTGAGCAACGGCCAGTACGAAGTCCACTGTATCGGCGTCAACTGGCCACATCACATCTTCGTGAGCAGCGACTTCAAGGTGATCGGCGCCAACGACTGAGCGGCGCGGTGGTTGGTCGAGCAGGCTGGTCAGCCTCCTCGCCATGTCGCGTCCACGGATCGCAGTCACGCGATAGGTCCGCGTCACGCCGCTACAGGAGCCTCTCGCAAGGTGTGACTCCTCCGGGGCGGGAGCGCCGGAGCCACTGAATCCGCCCCCGTTTCACCGACCGTGGCTCGATTATGCCGGCCGCCGTCGGTTCCTGCGCCCCCGGGTAGGGATTTCACCTCGGGCAGAAATCCGCCCCTCGAGAGCGAGCACCCGGCCCGTTAATGCGGAGAAGGGATGAACAACGAAAGGAATCACTTGAGGCATAAACCTTCCATCTCCGGGGTCATTGCTGGGACTGCCTTGTTTCTGGCGGTTGCCGGCGGCGGCGCGTATGCGGCTGACAGCTACATCATCACCTCCACGAATCAGATCAAGCCGAGCGTGCTGAATAAGCTCGCCAAGGACGCCCGTGGCGCGGTAGGCCCGCAGGGGATCCAGGGCGCGACCGGGCAGCAGGGCGCGGCCGGGCAGCAGGGGTCACAGGGTCCCGCAGGTCCCCAGGGCCTCGTCGGCCCTCAGGGCGCCACCGGCGCCACGGGGCCGATGGGTCAACGGGGCTGGGATGGCCAGCAAGGCCGCAAGGGCGACCAGGGCCCGAAAGGCGATGCCGGTCCGCAGGGCGCGACCGGACCCGAGGGTCCAGCCGAGCTCGAGAGCACCCGATTCTGCACGACTGACCTCTGCATCGACGCCGACCCGAACTCGGGTGGCTCCGGTGGCTGGGGCTGGGACTATACGACGAGCTCGGCCGTAACCGACCTGACAGTGGGTCAGTCCTATCCGCTAACCGTCACGGTCGTGCAGGACAACGCCGAGCAGGCAGACGGCTCGATCACCCTGACATGGAATCCCAACGACTTCACTGGGCCGACCAGTGGTAGTGACGGCTCGGGTACCTGCGTCACGGCATCAACGGGCAACGCGCTGAGCTGTACCTACACGGACATGTCGCACCAGTACAAGAGCGTGGCGTACGACTTCACCCCGCTCTCGGACAATCCCGACGCACAGGTTGTCGCGACCGTGGTCGTCAACGGCGAGACGGCCTCGGAGGTATTCCCGGTCGCCATCACCGGCTAGGACCAGCGCGCGGCCCAGGCGCTTCGATGCCCTGGGTCGCGCGTCCCTCCAACTCCGATTTGGCGGTATAACCGAGCCCGTAGTGACGATCGACGATCGCCATCGCGCGTTGGCGCAACCTACGTCGAACAGGCGCGCGCTCGTCGTTGATGACCGTCTGGCAGCCAAGCCACCGCGGTCAATCACGCTGCATCAGCCGTAGCAGCAGCAGACGGCATGCCGGGCTAGCACCACGCTGAGCCGGCCAGGGCGGGGCTCCTCGCTCGATACGCAGACCACGGCAAGCCAGAGCTCTCGGTGCCGTGCTGTCACGGCATGTCATGCGGCCCACGCGTGAGTGTTGCTTGGCGCGAAACGCGACAGCCGGTCGTTACGCTCCCGTCGATCGATTATCGAGCATTGCGAGGTTGAATCGCGTGGCAAAGCGCACTAGAGTTCCCCATGGCTCTCAGCCGCCGGACCTGGATATGGATCGGTCTCGTCGTCGCCTGCGTGGTGGTCTGGCTATTCGGTGACTCCCAGGGAAACCAGATCCTCGATCTCAACGCCACCGGAACGTTCTTAACCCTGCTCAAGGTTCTGTGGACCGTGTCCTTGTTAGGCTTCATCGTGCTCGTCCTGTTTGAGGTCTTCACACTCGTCCGTTCGCAGTTGCGACGTTCCAAGGCCAGCTAAGCCGCGAGTCGCCTCCGCTAGAGGCGCGCCGAGGGGCGCGGCGTGGTCTCAGCACCCATCGCCCAGGTCTACGTGCTTTTCGACGACGCCACTGTCCTCGCCGTTGCGCGATAGACGTGCTGGCCCGCCTTCACCGCCTGGCTGTGCAGAGACGAACGGGGAGCGTTCGCCGTGTTGACGATCTGACGCACGCGCGCAAGCTACCCCACAGTGGCCAATGCTGTCGAGAACGCGATCAACCACGGGATAAGCCGCACCCGCCAAGCGCAGCGGGTGAGCGCTACCGCTTTCCGGGGAAGGAGCCGTCAGCCCCGAACCGTCGCACGTTGTCGGTTAGCGCGAGATCCGACAAGGGGGAGTTCACGCGCGCGCGGCCACGAAGACCCCGATGGCGCTCGACGTGTCCACCCCGTCTCGCGCGGCGTGAGTTTCGGGTTGGGGGATGCGCGGATCCGGGTCGAGGCGGGCGGCTGGAGGGTGGCCCCGTGAAATAACACGAAGGTGCACCAGAACCCATGTGGGCTCGGATTTCACACGCGCGAGGAGGAGGATCACCATGCCGGTCCTAGTTCGACATCGCTCTGCGATGAGCCAAGCGCAGTATGACGCGGCCGCGCCGGCCCTAATCGAGCTGCTGAAGAGGCAGCCGGGTTTCCTAGTCCACGTGGCATATGAGGATGCCAACGGGTTTGTCGTGGCTGAGGTGTGGGAGACGCTGGAGCAGCACGACGCCTGGTTCAACGCCAACGTGAAGCCAAACATCCCGTTCGAGATCACGCAAGAAGTAATCGAGCTTCATAGCGTCCATACGCCGTAGAAACGCTCACGGCAGGCGGCGTTGGGTGACGCCAAGCACCCGACGTCGACCGGACGGCATGGCTCAGACCGTCCATCCACGGTAGGCACTGTGCTCCGCTCGGTGGCTGGCGCAAAGCCCCAGGCTGTCGCTTGATCTCGGAGCGACAACGCCCGCCAGCCGTCCGCGCGTAGCTGCCTTGCGCGAGGAGGAGGAGCGGTCACTTCAGCGTGCGGTCGGCGGCCTCTCCCGAGTTGACTACCGGGACGATCTCGAAGTCCACGAGATCAATCCAATTGCTGATCCAGTCGTCGAACAGGGCCGAGTTCTCTGTCTCCATGAGTTGAAAGCACCTGTCCAGGCGACGCTCATCGACCCAGCTATCGAGATACACGAGGCCGGGTGGGAGCATGCGGCCGCGCTCGGCAGCTCGCGCGTAAACACTCTGCGCACCATGCTTGTATGTCTCAATGACCATGAAGAGCATGCCGGGACGACACTATCGACGAGACCGTCCAGACGACCGAACTGAGAACGGGCCAGCACTCTGCGCTGACACGACCGCTCCCACAAGATGCAGCCGCCGAACCCGCTTCCACGCAAGCCGCTCCTATGCGCGACAAGCAGCCGTCCGTGTGGCTTCGGTTTTGCTAATCGGGTTTGCCGTCGCGCTCAGAGCTCCCAACCGAAGCACGCGGAGCGCCAGTCAGGCATCTCGCGCTCGTAGAAGCGGTGAGCATCCTTGCGAGCCTCCGCAGACTCGAGCTCGATTCGGGCGGCGCCGTGTGCGCGCGCCCAGTCTTTGGCCTCACCTAGCAGCCGCTTGCCGATCCTGAGAGATCGCAGGTCCGGGTGGACAGCGAGATCCTCGACCCATGCACGTTTGCCGAAGCGAACCGACTCGAAGTCGACATAGACCGTGCAGAACCCGACAAGCGCACTGTCAAGCTCGGCGATCAAGACCGCCGCCACATCCGAAACTATGACGCGGCTCAGCGCCGCCGCCGCACGACGCGGTTCCCATCCCGCCGGGCGGATACCCGGCGCGGCGAACAACCACTCATACGCCCCAACGACTTCGCCGACGTCGTGGTGCTCAGCGGCTCGGATCGTCACGACCGGTTCGCTCACCAACGGAAGAGGCTCCTCACCAGCGCCGCGCTCATCGCGAGCCAGACGCTACCGCGTGACCGCTCCCGCAGAAAGCGAGCGCGCAACCGGCAGGCCCCGACGCGGCCGCTTGGCGCGAAAGGCGACAATGAGACGGATGGACTCAAACGGACCAGGCGTGAGCTGACGCTCAAATGCGCCGTGTGGGAAGTTTGTGGGGAAACGGGCCGTTCGCCGGGCGCCCGCGTGCCCGGCGGGTCGAGCCTGGAAAGACAAAACCACCGTGTTTGCAGGGGTTTCGATGGGCCTGGAGTGATGGGCGATACTGGGCTCGAACCAGTGACCTCCGCCTTGTCGAGGCGGCGCTCTCCCAGCTGAGCTAATCGCCCTGGGAGCCGGCAAGCCTAGCAACGCAAAGGCCGCGGTCAGCCGCTGGCGGCTTTGCCTCGACGGTTCGGTGCCATCACCCGCCGACCCCACGCCGAGTAGGCTTCAACGCGAGCCCTGGCGACGTGGCGGAGTGGCTACGCAGCGGCCTGCAAAGCCGTCTACGCCGGTTCGATTCCGGCCGTCGCCTCTCGGGCTGCCCGCGCTACGGCTCCTTCCGCACTGGGGCGCCCAGCACCATCGGCCTCCACGCGCAGCGCGTCTGCCGCGATCAGCCGGCGGACGACGTTGCTGACTTAGTCGCCCTGGGGTAGATGCCGGCCAGTCGGCACTGCGGCAGGAGCTTCGGCGCGAGGAGATCGTGGGCGCCGACCTCGCTCGCGCACCATGCGCGAGCCGCCGCGCCGCACTTGTTCAGGAGATCCCCGCCGGTCGGGCCGGCGACCATCACGTACACGCATCCGTTACGCGAGACGTAGGGGTCCTTGTGTGTAGCGAGCCACACAGTGACGCCCACTACAGCAACCACGAGCAGCGCACCGACCGCGGCAAGCCCGCGGCGCTGGCGGCGCGTCAGCGGCTCGGCCAGCCGTCCAGCATGCCCGACGAGGACCATTGGCGGCGAAGTATAGGCAGCGGTCGAGCAAGCTAAGAACCGTCCGAAGACCGTCTCAGCTAGCGCTCGTCACCCTCGGTCATCTCCGGTGCCAACTCGAGTAGGGCTTCTTAGTAGTCGAACGACCTCGTGGCCGAGGCCCACTTTTGGTCCCCCGACGAGTTCCCACGCACGCGAGATTCCGATCAGGAAGCAGACGATGACGAGCACGCAGATCGTCTCCAGGTCGTTACTGTCGCCGGGGTGGTCGTCTAGTCCGTGCCCTGCGATGAGTTGGACCACGAAGGCGGTGAGGAGTAACGCCAGAAAGGCGACGTCAACGAGGCGGATTCGCTTCGCGCGCCAAGCCGGAACTACGCGGACTAGCCCGCCGCCAACGAACAGCAGTCCCGCGACCGAGACGATCTCGGCGACGACTCCTACGTTGATCTGCGGGACGAGGCCGAACAACGCCACCGTGAGTGCGTTCGTGAACGCCGCCAGCGTGGCCGCGGCGCGCACCGCGTGATCCTCTGACGCGTCCGGCCCGACGATCCTGTCGTGGCTGACTGAGACCGCAACGAACAGTAGGCCGATGAGAGCTCCGCCGACGCTGGCGGCAGCCATAAAGAAGCCGTGCGCGGACGTCGACGTCACCGCCACAGTGTTGCCGAGCACGAGGACGACTCAGATCTACGAACCTTCCCGCGCTGAACACCAAAACGTCCCGGGTCCGGCGCACTGGCTGGACCGCTCAACGTTTCAGCGCTAGCTGCCGATCTTTGTGATGGGCGGTCGCTGATCGAGCCGACGTCGTCGCTTCGCGCTGACCCTTTTATCTCCCGTCCTTTGAGCTTCACGCCACCGTGGCTAGTGCCGGGGATGGCGGCAAGGAATTCGGAACCGGAGCGCAGCGCGCGACGGGACCGGCGACCCGGGAGATCGAACGTCCGAGCGGCAGCCTGTTCGCGACCCCCAACTACGCTGCCAACACGGTGTCAGTGTTCGCGATCTCGCCGGCCGGCGCGTTGACCCAAGTCGTTGGCTCTCCGGCGAGCACCGGCGTGAGTCCGTACTCGGTTTCGTTCAGTCCGACGGGCGGACTGCTAGCGACCGCCAACTACGGCGGGAACTCGGTCTCGTTGTTCTCGGTGACAGCTAATGGTGGGCTGACCGCGGACGGCTCAGTCGCGATGGGGGGCGGCAGCCAGCCTACCTCGGCAATCTTCAGCCCGAACGGCGGAGTGCTCGCGGTCACCAATAGCGGCGCCAATACGGTGCAGATGTATTCCGTCTCGTCGGGTGGCGCGTTGAGCGCGGTCGGAGGGCCGCACTCCACGGGATCCAGCAGCAGCCCGGACTGGGCGGCCTTCAGCCCGAACGGCACTCTGCTCGCAATCGTCAACGAGACCACGCACTCGGTGTTGATGTTCTCGGTGGCCGTGGGCGGCGCACTGACCCAGATCGGCGCGGCGGTCACGACCGGCCTCGGTCCCGACTCGGTCGCGATCAACGCGGCTGGCACGCTGCTTGCGACCGCCAACATCGCGGGCAACAGTGTCTCGATGTTCTCGCTCTCTTCGGGCGGAGCGCTGGCTCAGCTCCCCGGTTCCCCCTACACACTCGCGTCGGCGTACTCGGTCGCGTTCAGCTCGAGCGGACTGCTCGCCGCCACGAGTTATAGCGGCAACGCCGTGTCTGTTTTCTCCGTCTCGACCGCCGGGGCACTGACTGCGATCAGCGGCTCCCCGTTCTCCACCGGTACCGGCAGCGGCCCGGTCTGGGCGAGCTTCAGTCCCAATGGCGCGCTGCTTGCGAGCGCCAACAGCAGCACCAACACGGCCTCGATCTTCTCGGTCGCGTCGCCAACCGCTGCGATCAGCGCGCCCGCTAACGACCAGACTTACAGCCTCGACCAGTCGGTCTCATCGATCTTCGCGTGCGCCGACTCGACAGATGCCCCCGGAATCAGTTCATGCACGGACTCAAATGGTGGGTCAGGGACCGCTGGATCGCTGGACACCTCGACCGTCGGAGGACACAGCTACACCGTCACCGCTGCCAGCAGCGACGGATTGAGCGACGCGACGACAATTGACTACACGGTGCTCGCACCAGCCACAACGCGCCCCAGTGCCACGGCACCGTCGAACCAATTCACGATCGACGGCTACACGCACGGCAAGAACGGCGCGATCACTCTGACGATCAACGTGCCAGGGCCGGGCAGCGTCAGCGTGCTCGGCACCCACAGCGACCCAATCGCCCGCAGCTCACAGACAGCCAGCACGACGCTGACACCCGGCTATCGCCGCCTCGCCTGGACGCGCCGAAGCGCGACCGCGAGCAAGGCCGGCAGGATGCGCATCACCCTACAGCCCGACGCAGCTGGAACCAGGATGCTGCGCTATGCCCGCGGCCAGGGCTGGGCACTCCACCTACGCGTCTGGACCACCTACACCCCGAGCGGCGGCAGAGCCCGCAACACCACGACCACGATTCGCGTCCTCACCGCCAAGAGCAGCTAGACGGAGGCAGCGTGACCACCTCGGTTACGCCCGAGGGCATGCGCCGAGCGCGGGCGAGGGCGCTATCGTAGATGGATGGACGAGGGCTTCCCGATCGCCTACCAAGTGCTGGAGAAGAACGTGCCGGTTTACGCGACCGGCTCGGAGCTCGTGGGCACCGTCGACCACGTCGTCGCCGCGCCCGAGAAGGACATCTTCCACGGCATTGTGATTCGGATCGACAAGGAGCGCCGATTTGTGGCGGCCGATCAGATCGACTCGCTGCACGAGCACGGCGTCGACCTCAGCATCGACTTGGCGCAGGCCAGAGCGCTTCCCACGCCGCACGGAGCGGCTCCGGTCTGGCACGACAACGAGCCCGGCGTCAAGGGGCCGAGTCGCTGGAAGCACTTCGTCGACATCATGGACGGACGCGCCGGTCGCGAACGCTGGACCGAGGACAAGTAGCTCAGCCGTCACGCGCGCCCTGCAGGCCACGTTTCACGGTCGGTCAGGGAATCGTTTGCTCAAACTTTGCTGCAAGCAGACGATGACCGTAGGTGAGCATGCGCGAACTCGCAGGACCGTCCTCAGATGCCTGAATCTGGTGCCTTGCAATCCGAACTGCCAGACACGTTTTCCTCACGCGAGGAAATCGAGCGGGTGTGCATGCGCAACATGCTCGCCAGCCCCTCGGAGCGCGTGTACTTCAAGGACCGCGACAGCCGGCTGTTGCTTGTGAGCGCCGGCTGGCTCGCGACGATCGGTAGCAACGACACAATCGACAGCGTCGCCGGCAAAACGGACTTCGACTTCTTCACGGCATCGCACGCCTCGGCCGCGCGCGCGGACGAGAAGCACATCATGGAGACCGGCGAGCCTATATACGGGAAGCTCGAGCTGGAGACCTTCAGCGACCGTGCCGACGTGTGGGTGTCAACGACCAAGCTGCCGCTCCGCGACGAGCAGGGAAACATCGTCGGCACCTGGGGCGTTTCCAAGGACGCAACCGCTGAGGTGGCGGCGCTGCAGACGCTGGACGCGAGCCGCGACAGCACCGAGCGCGGCCTCTCGACGATCGTTCACCTGATCGACGGTTTCGGCGAGCTGAGCGCGATGACCGAGCAGCTTTCGGCGCTGCTCGAGAGCGTGGCTCAGGGCGAGCTGCGCGATATCGGCAGCGTGTCCACGGTGATCGACGGCGTCGCGCGGCAGACCAAGCTGCTCGCCCTGAACGCGGCAATCGAGGCCGCGCGGGCCGGCGAGCACGGCCGCGGCTTCGCCGTCATTGCCGATGAGGTCGGACGCCTCGCCGCTGAGACGGCGACCCACACAGCGCGGATCACCAAGACCATCGCACAGACCCAGTCCCAGATTCACGCTGTCCACGCGGCTGCCGACGCCGCGCGAGCGCACGCCGCGGCCGATGCCGCGCAGGCCGATTCGAGCCGTCTGGCGCTCGAGCAGTTGAGCGCCTTACTCGAATCATCGAGCAAGCGCCCATCCCAGTTAGCGCAAGTACAAGGCTGAGCGGCCGAAGCGCACCCCACGGCGCCGCCGAGCAGCCGTGTTACGTCGTCAGCGCGAAGCGGTCGATCAGTGACCCCAGCTCGTCGGCTGTGGCTTCCATGTTGCGTGCTGCTACCGCAACCTCCTGGGCTGAAGCCGATGTCTGCTGGGTCGAGGCCGATACCTGTTCGGTCGATGCGGCGGACTGTTCGGCGACGGCGGCGACCTCGCTGATCGCGTCGCGCATCGAGTCGGCGCTGGCGGCGATCGACCCCGCGGCAACGCCGATCTGCTGGATCCGGTCGGTCATGTCGCCCACAGTCGTACCGATTCGCAGGAACGCTGCGCGCGTTTGCTCGACAACGGTTACTCCGTCTTCGAACTGCCGCGCCCCGGCCTCGGCCGCCGTCACGGTGTGATTCGTCTGACTCTGGATCGCGCCGACTATCGATGTGATCTCAGCGGCGGCGCGCCGCGAATCCGCGGCCAGGCCACGAACCTCCTCGGCGACGACGGCGAAGCCGCGTCCCTGCTCACCGGCCCGTGCAGCTTCGATCGCCGCGTTGAGCGAGAGTAGGTTCGTCTGCTCGGCGATGCTCGTAATGGCGCCTACGATCTCGCCGATCTGCTCGGACTTCGCGGCGAGCTGCTCGATCGCGAGCGCGACCGACTGCGACGAGTCGCGCAGCGAGCGCATCGCCGAGGTTGCCAGCTCTGCGGCCTGAACGCCCTCCGCCGCGGTATCGCGCGCGATGTCGCCGGCGGCACTCGCCTGATGCGCAACGCCGGCCGTCGTCTGCACCGCCTGGCTGACCTCCTCCGCCGAGTGCTTGGCGCGCTCGATCATGTTCGCCTGGCGGTCAACGCCGCTGGCGACCTCACCGACAGCGAGAGCGATTGCGCCCGTGGCCCTGCCGCTCTCCTCGGAGGTCGTGGCCATCGCCGTGGAGGAAGCCCGCAGCACGCCGACGATGTGGGCGACGGCCTCGAGCGTTCCGCGCACAAGCGCCTGCAGCTCGGCCCCCTGGTCGGAGATATCCTCGCCGGACTCACAGGCCACCGCGGTCTGCGCGGGATCGAGGCCCATCGCCACGAACGTCTCGAGATAGTAGGCGTCGACGATTGCCTGCAGGTCGAGGTTGAAGACCGCGAGTAGGGCGCGCTCGCCACGCGCTCGTAACAGGGGCCGGTGTGGATAGCTCCTGTGCAGCGCTGCGCGCACGAGGTCGAAGCGGTAGACAAAGCCGGCGATGATCCACTTCAGCGGCATGTCAAGCGCGTTGCTTCCCTGACCGAGACGAAGCCGCGTCACGAAGTAATCGGCACCGAACTCGCCGTCGCTGGCGGCCTCGTCAAAGATCGCGCGAAAGGCGTCAGCCTGCCTCTCCACGGCCTCAGCGCGCAGCTCCTCCAGGCTTTGCCCGGTCACTGCGGCAACCCGCTCAACGAAGGCGCGCATCGGTGCAAAGGCAAACGCGTGCTCTTGGTTCTTCTGGGCAAACCAGGCGGCGTGGCGCCTTGCCCACGGCGCGAGCGTGCGCAGTGTCGCGATGTCGCGCGCCGTGAGGCCGATGCCCTCACGCCGAAGCCCGACGTTTTCCTCGTTTATCCGGTAGGTCTCTCGCAATGAGTCCATCGAGCGCGTCCTTCGCCCCCGGGCTGCCCGAGTGGCGCGCGCAGCCGGAAAAATGCACTGCCAGTTTCATCGGTCTATTGCCCGGCGACTTGAGCACGAGCGCAGGTGCCGGCAGCGTCCTCCGGCGTTCGCCTTCAGTTCTCCTCTGAGCCGTTGTGGTCCTCACCGCCGCGCCGCAGCCAGTCGTTGATCTGCTTGCCGACGTCCTCGATCGACGCGCTGGCGTCGCGGAACCCGTTGCGAAAGCGCTCGGCGTAGTGCGCGACGGCGTCGCTGACATCGACCCTCGGGCGCACCTGCTCGTCGCGTGTGACGAAAGACCCGCCGACGATACGGTCGTATTCGCCTGATTTGACCCACTCCGTCAGCTCGTGGATGCGGCGCACCGGCATCGGGTGGGTCAGGTTGAGATCGAGCAGCAGACGGCTGAGGCGCTCGAGTCCCGAGCCCTTCTCGCGGTACTCGGCGCCCTGTGCCATGAACACGTCGAGATCGAGGCGCTCAGCCTCGGCGCCGGCCGCGATCACCATCAGCACGTGGCACACCACCACTGGGTCGCGCGTGACGAGCGCCGCTGCCCGGTCGCAGCTCAGCTCGGCGGCGCGCGACCATTCGAGCAGGGCGTGGCGGAGCGGCAGCAAAGGCAGCGGGATCCCGGGCAGCGAGCTGAGGCGCGCGAGGATCTGCAGCGCCGTCGAGTACATCACGTGGTCGGACAGGATGTGCCCTGCCTCGTGGGCGAAGACGGCGCGCAGCTGCTCGGCGTCGAGCAGGCTCACCAGACCGGACTGGACGACGACGATCGGGCGCTTGGCGCCGAGTGTCAGGGCGTTGGCGATCGGGAACTGCGTCAGGTAAAGGTCTGGCACGGGCTCGAGGTCGAGCGTCGCGTAGGCGCGCGCGTGCGCGTGCCAGACATCGGCGAGCTGGCGCTCACCGAGGCGCACCGACGAGCCGAGGTAGGCCTGGCGCAGAGCGCGCTCGTAGCCGAGTTCGATCAGCTTGCGGACGATCCGGTCGAGGTAGGGGATCGACTGCAGCGCCGCGGTCGCCGCGCGGTCCGCCGGATGCTCGTAGGCCTTCGCCGAGATCCGCTTCAGCTGATAACCCTCGACCGGCAGGTTCATCTTGGTTCCTCTCCGGCGTGCGCATACCCACAGTAGCGCGTGGGCCGCGGCCCCAGCGCGAGCTCAGCGCGGGATCAGCGCGAGCTTCTTGCCCGGATTGAGCAGGTTCTTCGGGTCAAACGTGCGCTTCACTGCTGCGTGGAGCTCGAGCGCGGCCGGCGACCACTGACGCGCGAGCTGGCCGCTCTTGACCCAACCCAACCCGTGCTCGCCGGAGACCGAACCGCCGAGCCGGACGGCGAGCGCGAAGAGATCCTCGGCGGCAGCGCTGGCGCGCTCGCGCTGGGCTGCGTCGTTCCGTGCGAGCAGCAGCGTCGAGTGCAGGTTGCCGTCGCCGGCATGGCCCCAGCTGCAGGCGTCGAGCTGGTGGCGCGCGCCGATTGCGAGCGTCTCATCGATCGCCTCCGCGAGGCGGTCGAGCGGTACGACGATGTCCTCGCTGAGCTTGCCGCCGAGGTGCGCTGCGATCGGCATCGAGGCGCCGTCGCGCCAGCGCCACAGCGCCTCAACATCGCCGCGGGCCTGCGGTGCGTGCAGCCAACTCGCGGTCTCGCCGAGCGCGTCGATGACCTCGGCCTGCAGCCTTCGCGCCTCGGCCTCGGAGCCGTCGGCGTCAGCGAGCACCATGAAGCCCCCAGCGGCCGGCAGCGCCACAGGGAATGAGCGCCCGGCCAGCTCGATCGAGCGCTCGTCGAGGTAGTCGAGCGCGGCGACGGCGAGCCCACTGGCGACGACGCGCTCAATCGCTGTGCAGCCGGCCGCCGTGTCGGGGTAGAGCGCGACGACCGGCAGCGCGAGCTCGGGCGCGGGGATCAGCTTCAGCCAGGCCGCGGTGATCACGGCGAGCGTGCCCTCCGAGCCGACCAGCAGGCTGCGCAGGTCATAGCCGGCGACGTCCTTGCGGATCGGGCCGCCAACGGTGATCACCTCGCCCGAGGCCAGCACGGCCTCGAGCCCGGTTACCCACGACCCGGTGACGCCGTACTTGAACGCGTGCGGTCCACCGGCGTTGGTCGCGATGTTGCCACCGATCTGCGACTGCTCGCCGGCGCCCGGGTCGGGCGCGAACAGCAGGCCGTTGTCACGCGCGAGTCGCTTCAACTCGGCCGTACGCAGGCCAGCCTCGACGTGGATACGCCACAGCTGCGGCTCGAAGGAGCGGATCGCTCGGAGTCGCTCAAGGCTGAGCACCACAGCGCCGTCGAACGGGACCGCACCGCCCGCGACTCCAGTGCCGCCACCGCGGGGGACGATCGCGACCTCGTGCTGGTCCGACCAGGCGAGCAGCCGCGAGACCTCCGTGGTGCTCGCAGGCAGCGCCACCGCACCGGCGTCGCCGCTCAAACCCTCCTCCTCGGTCGTATCGGCAAGATAGGGCGCGGCGGGCGCGAGCACGGCGTCGTCGCCGAGCAGCGTCCGCAGGTCGGCTATCAAACCCTGACCCGAAGGCGCTCGATGTGCGGAAGTCATGGCGGGAGCCTAGAGCCGATCGCGGTGCAGCCGTCGCTCCGGCCGCTGCATTAGGCTCGCTGGCACGTCGCTCGCCCGGCGGGCCGCGTTAGCCGATGCCGACACCTCGCAAGCCCCGAAAGACGCGCCGCAGCGGGGCTGCGGCGAAGCCTGAAGCCAAGGCATCACCTAGCCGCGCCGCGTCGCCCGGGCCGGCCGCCTCATCCGGGCGAGGTTCGACGCCGACGCGGGCTGCACCGTCCAAGCCGGCCGAACCGTCGGCTCCGGCGCACGGCGAGCTCGAGCACGGCTTCGATCCGGCGGCGACGGTCCCGGCGCTCAGCGATCAGGAGTTCACACAGCTGTGCCGTGTCGGCAAGCACTGGGAGAGCGTCGTCGGCCATCACGACGAGTGGCGCCAGCCGCTGCCGGTGCGCTCTAACCTCGTCGCGGCGCCGCGACAGCGCGGGCGCTACACCGACGTCCAGTTCGCACGCGGCGACGCGCCCGATGAGCTCCTCGCCACCGGCGAGGAGCTCGAGCCAGAGACCCCCCTCCGTCGCTTGGGCTACCGCGTGCACCGTGCGATCGTCGGGCCGCCACTGCGCAGCGCCGCCGTTCACCACGAGCGGCTGCGCAAGCTGATCGCGCTGCCGATCCTCTCAGCCGACGCCCTCTCATCGGTCGCCTATGGACCCGAGGCAATGTTGACCGTGCTCGTCGTCGCCGGAACCGGCGCGCTCTCGCACTCGATCCCAATCGCGTTCGCGATCGGCGTGCTGATGCTCGCCGTCGGGCTGTCCTACCGCCAGACGGTCCGCGCCTACCCGAACGGAGGCGGCTCCTACACGGTCGCAAGCGAGAACCTCGGCGAGTTGGCGGGACTGTTCGCCGCGGCCGGGCTGATCGTCGACTACGTGCTCACGGTCGCGGTGTCGATCGCGTCCGGTATTGCGGCCGTCACCTCGGCGATCCCGAGCGTCACTTCGGACACGGTCGTGCTGGGAATCGTCGTGCTCGCAGCGATCTTCGCCGTCAACATGCGCGGTCTCCGCGAGGCCGGCGCGGTGTTTGCCGCACCGACCTACCTGTTCGTGCTCGCGATCTTCCTGATCGTCGGTGTCGGGCTCGTCGACGCGGCGCAGCACCACTTCCACACGCCGCCCGCACGTGTGATCCATGGCACCGAGGCGCTCGGCTTCGTGCTGGTGCTGCGCGCCTTCTCCTCCGGCGCCACCGCGATGACGGGGATCGAAGCGATTTCCAATGCCGTACCGGCGTTCCAGCCGCCTTCGTGGCGCAACGCGCGCACAACGCTCAGCTGGATGATCGGCCTGCTGATCACGATGTTCGCCGGCATCATCGCGCTCGTCCGTATCGACGGTCTGGCGCCGGAGCAATCGCAGACGATCCTCTCGCAGCTCGCGCATCGCAGCGTCGGCTCAGGCGTGCTCTACGGCTTCGTCCAGGCGACGACGGCGCTAATCCTGCTGCTCGCCGCAAACACCGCATTCAATGGCTTCCCGCGCCTGCTCTACTTCATGGCGCGCAACCGCCACGCGCCAGCACTGTTCCTGCGAATGGGCGACCGTCTTGCGTTCAGCAACGGGATGCTCTTGCTGGCGGTGCTCTCAGGCGTGATCTTCGCCGCGTTCGGCGGCAACACCGAGGCGCTGATCCCGCTGTACGCCGTCGGCGTCTTCCTTGCCTTCACGCTCTCACAGAGCGGAATGGTCGTGCTCTGGCTGCGCACGCGCAGCGCCGGCTGGCGCGGCAGCATCGGCTTCAACGCCGTCGGCGCCGTGCTTTCGGGGATCGTCCTCGTGATCAGTGGCGCGACGAAGTTCACAGAGGGCGCCTGGGTGGTCGTCATCGCCGTGCCGTTGCTGGTCCTCGCCTTTCTCGGGGTCCGCAACTACTACGCGAAGGTGCGCGCGGCGATCGCGCTCGGTACTCCCGGCGAAAATCCGGCACTGCTCGTCCCCCGTCGGCGAATTCGCCCGAAATCCGCGGTCAAGGCGGCAGCAGCCACGGCCGATCAGGCCGATCGGACGCGCGCCGAGAAGGAGGAGACCCCCGACGAGCTGCACCATTTCGCGATCGTGCCGGTCGCCGCACTCGACCGCGCGAGCATGCGCGCACTCGCCTACGCTGCCTCGCTCGGCATTCCAGTGCTCGCGCTACACATCAGCCCAAGCGACGAGGAAGCCAAGCGCTTCGAGGAGTACTGGAAGGCTTGGGGCGACCATCTGCCGCTGGAGATCGTGATCTCCCCCTACCGCGCGATCGTCGTCCCACTCGCGCGCTACGTCCAGTCACTGCACTACCAGCGCGAAAACGTGACGATCACCGTCGTGATCCCCGAACTCGTGCCGGCACACGCCTGGCAGCGCTTCCTGCACGCCGGAATCAGTGCACGCGTGCGCCGCGCGCTGGTCATGGTTCCGCGGATCGTCGTCACGACGGTCCCGTTCCATCTGCCGGCATGACGCCCGGCGATCGTACGCTGCGGATCTAGACGGCCGCTGTGGCCCCGCCGTTGCTCGCCGCAACCGTCGCGGTGGCGTCCGCTGCGGTGTGACGGCGGGCCAGCAGCGCGTCGAGCTGCTCGTACTGCTCGATCGTAATCTCGCCCGAGGCGAGCCGGCGGTCGAGGATCTCCACCGCCGAAAGCGAGGACGGCGAGGCCGGCGCCGGCGCCGGCTCGGCGGCGCCAACGTCGGCCGTACGCTCGCGCCACAGGCTCGTCAGCACATACACCGCGGCGGCCGCGAGGATGAACAGCGCGAGCCCGCTGATCAGCGGGTAAAGCCAATTTCCGGCGGGCGAGTGGCGATCAGACAACGGCACGAAACATATTTCAGATCGTCACTCGGTGCGCTGCCGACGCGAATCGCGCGTCACCGGCGCGAGCTGACCGAGGCGCACGGGGCCGCCCGGCCCGCTAGCGTACCTCGGAGCGATGATCCTGCTCTGCTACGACGGCTCGCCGTCAGCCAAGCACGCGATAACCAGCGCCCACGCGATCGTCGGCGAGACGTCGGCGACGTTGCTGCACGTGTGGGAGCCGCCCGCCAACTTCCTCGGCCCCGACCCCTTCGGCGGCATCGAGACCTGGACCGGGCCGCAGGTCGTGGAGCTGGAAGCGATGGCGCTCGAGCGGGCCAACCGGACGGTCGAGTACGGCGTCGAGCTGGCACGCGACGCCGGCTTCGATGTGGACGGCCGCCTCGAACGCACGGCGACCGCGACGTGGCGGGCAATCCTCGACATCGCCGATCAGGGTGACGCGCAGCTGATCGTCGTCGGTGCGCGCGGTCTGTCGCCAATCGAGTCGGTGCTGATCGGTAGCGTCGCGTCAGCGCTCATACATCACTCCCACCGTCCGGTGCTCGTCGTGCCGGTGACGCCGACGGAGACAAGGGACGCTAGAGAGCCAAAGGAAGCGAAGCCGGACTGACGTCTGCGCGATCAGGCTAGCGCGTCGAGCGCCGCCGCCTTGCCGGCGCAGTCATAGAGCAGCCCGCTCAGTCCCAGTGAAGCTGCAGAGCTCGTGTCCGCCGGCGCGCAGGCCTGTGCCGCCGCGTTCAGCACCGCCGTCGCGCCGGCGCGACCGTCGGCCGGCGAGCTCAAGCTGAAGGAACCATCTTCGAGCAGCCAACGGATGTGTCCGGAGCGGACTTCCTGCGCAAACCAGCGTACGCTCGGGTCGCTCTCGCGGCCCGAGAATCCACCGATTCCCGCTACGTTTGCGTGTTCATCAATGATCGCCGTGGCCGCACTCGACTGGCTCGACACCGCGATCGTCCCGCCGCCGTGCGCGTCGACATATGACACGACCTCGTTGAGCGACCCACCGCCCCCGAAGCCGCCAGCCCCAAAGCCGCCACCACCGAATCCGCCGCCCGTGCCGAGGCCCCTGCGCGGAACGGACCCCGTTCCGGCCTGATTACCAAATAGCGAAGACACGCCGCCGCCCGTCGCTGCTCCGCCGCCGGCCGCCGGTGGGCTGAACCCGCCTCGCGGTCCGCCACCGGCGAAGCGATGCCGTGCTCCGGCACCCCCAAACAGGCCCGTAGCGCCAGCACCAAAGCCGCCCACGGCGCTGTCGTCAGCGGCCGGCCCGCCGGAAGGGAAGGTGCTTTGCGTGGGGTAGCCGAGAGTGTCGAAGGCCCAGATCGTCGGGGCGAGAAGCAACGCGACGGTCGCAGCACCGAGGGCGATGGCACAGACGTGCGGATGCTTTGCCGCCAGCAGCGCGAGGCTCGCGAGTGCGCCGACGACCACGAGCATCGCCGGGAGCCACTGCAGCTGGCCCGGATAGTCGGCGCGCACGACAAGCTCGCACACCACCCCGCCCGCGATCACGAGCACCGCAACGATTGGCGGCCCAACCTTTCCCCTGATCATTTGGCCGACGCTTGCGCCCACGAGCGCCGCCGTGAACGGCGCAAGCAGCGACACGTAATAGGGATGGAAGATGCCCCTGGCGATGCTGAACAGCACGGCGGTGACGAGGAACGAGCCGCCGACCGCGACCAGCCAACCGGTGCGTGGATCGTCACGCCGCAGTCGCGTGGCGACGAGGATCGCCACGCCGCCAAGCAGTGCCACACCGAGCAGCCAGCCGTCCTGCCCGCCAAGCGACGCGTTGAGCAGTCGCAGCGGGCCCGTGCTGCCAGCAAACACGCCGCCACCGCCACCGCCAAACGCTCCGGGCCCACCGTCCTGCCCGTCAACGCGGCCGAAGCCGTTATAGCCGAAGATCAACGAGAAGATGCTGTTGTTCGCCGTGCCGGCGATCCATGGTCGATCGGCGGCCGGCGTGAGCCACAGGAGCAGCGGCCAGGCACCGCCGACCGCGAGCATCGCGGCGCCGCCGGCGAACAGCTGGCGCACCGCGGCGCGCCAACCGCGCGGCGCGACCCACAGCCAGGCGGCGACGATTCCCGGCACGACGACCAGCGCAACGCCCATCTTCGTCTCGAAGCCGAGACCGACCATGACGCCTGCCCACACGATCCAGCGCGTGCGCCCGTCCTGAAGCGCCCTGACGACAAACCACAGCGCAGCGACGCAGCACAAGACGAGCAGCGCATCCGGGTTGTTGTGTCGCGACATCGCGACGGTGATCGGCGTGGTTGCGAGCGCGAATCCCGCGACAAACCCGGCGACGCGCCCGAACACACGCCGCACCAAGTCGTAGAGCAGCACCACCGTCGCCACGCCAACCAGTGCATCGGGAATCAGGATGCTCAGCGGGTGGTAGCCGAAGACGCGAACCGACAGCGCCTGGATCCAGAACGCAAGCGGCGGCTTGTCGATCGTCATCACGCCGCTCGGATCGAACGAGGCGAAGAGGAAGTTGTGCCAGCTGGTGCCCATCGAGCGGTCCGCGGCGGCGTAGTAGGTGTTAGCCCAGCCGTTGCGTCCGAGGGCCCAGAAATTGAGGACCGCGGCGAGTCCGATCAGTCCTCCCAGCTCGGGCATCCGCCGAAGCGCTGTCGCAGCGCCAAAGCTGCGGACTCGCCGTCCGCGCAGCAGCGAGCGCAGGGTTCCCCTGGCCGCGAGGTCGTCGTCGCTTGGCCCTGCGGGCCGCGGTTCGAGGATCTGCTTGAAGATCGACATCGGGAATCCGGCTCGCCAGCGGCGAAACGTTCGCGCACAGCCTGGCGCTGCCCGATCACCATGGCATATGGCGATGCTGAGAATCTCCTAAGAGCGCCGCACTAGACGCGTCAGGCTCGGCAGCCGACCGCCCACACCGGCCGGGCCGCAGCCAATCTATAATCGGCGCTCCCCGCGGATGTAGCTCAGTTGGCTAGAGCGTCTGCTTGCCATGCAGAAGGTCGAGGGTTCGAGTCCCTTCATCCGCTCTCAGAGAAGCCCGCGTTGCCGGGCTTTTCTCTTAGATGGACATGGGCTTTAGCACCGCGACCACGCCGGAACAAATTCCCCAAGACGCTGAGTGGCCAGCGTTTAGTGTCCCGCCCGTGAGGTTCCTCATCACGGGCGGCGCGGGCTTCGTCGGCTCGCACCTGGCCGACGAGCTGCTCGGTCGCGGCCATCGTGTACATGCGCTCGATGACCTTTCCAGTGGCGCGATCGAGAATATCCGCCACCTCAAGGACCACCAGGGCTTTGAGTACACGATCGACTCGTGCTCGGACGGACGCGTCGTTGCCGAGCTGGTCGACGAGGTCGACGCGATCTTTCATCTCGCGGCTGCGGTCGGTGTGCGGCTGATCGTCGAGAGTCCTCTGAAAGCGATCGAGACGAACGTGCACGGCACAGAGGTCGTGCTCGCGCACGCCGCCAAGAAGAAGCGACCGGTGTTTATCGCATCAACGAGCGAGGTCTACGGCAAGTCACAGGCGGTGCCGTTTCGCGAGAGCGGGGACCTGGTCATGGGACCGACCCATCTCGGCCGCTGGTCCTACGCTTGCTCGAAGGCGATCGACGAGTTCCTCGCGCTCGCGTATCACACCGACCGCGCGCTACCCGTGATCATCGGCCGCCTGTTCAACACCGTCGGACCGCGCCAGCTGGGACGCTACGGAATGGTTGTGCCAACGTTTGCGCGCCAGGCCGTGCTCAACAGTCCGATCACCGTCTTCGGCGACGGTCGGCAGCAACGCTGCTTCTGCCACGTCCAGGACGTCGTGCGAGCGATCGCCGACCTAATGGAGCTGGGCGACCTCTACGGTGAGGTCTTCAACATCGGTTCGGACGAGGAGGTGACGATCCGCCAGCTCGCGGAGTGCGTCCGCGAACTCGCCGGTTCGCGGTCGGAGATCGTGACCATCCCCTACGACGAGGCCTACGGGGGTGGGTTCGAGGACATGCACCGGCGCGTTCCCGACACGACCAAGATCGAGCAGGCGATCGGATGGCGCCCCACGCGCGACCTCGACGAAACCCTGAGCGACGTCCTCGCGAGCACGCGCCGCGCCATTGCCGGCGAGCGTGAACGGCGTGGCGGGCTCTCGGACCGGCGGCAAATGCTGAGGACGGTCATCGTGGAGCGACGGGTGGGGCCGGGTGATCGACGTCGGATCGTAGCGGCACCGAGCGAGGTGTCGGCCGCGCTTGGGGTGTAAGGATCATCGTTTGCGCCGCCCTCGTCTCACGCATCGACGGCGCGAGCCATGATCCGGCCCGATGGGATCTGGAGGCGGTCGGCGAGCGATCGCGCGTTCTCCACGCGAGCGACGACTTCGCAGGCGAGCGACTCGGACGCCCGCGAGTCGCCGGCTCCCAACGACTCACAGCTCACCGCGACATGACGCTGACCCTCGCGGAGAGCTTGCGGCACTCGTGGCGTTGATGACGCGCCTGGTGGCGTGGCCCCAAGGGCGACGTCGGCGCCCGGTGGGCGATGTCCGCGGCGTGGTCAGCAACCGCCTGACCGACGATGCGTGGTCCACCGGCGGCAGCGCTCTCACCGGTTTCGTGCCCCGCATCACCGCCGCAGCCGAGCCTCAGCTGCACCCCCCCGGCTTGGTCAACGAGCGCCTGACCGGTGATGCGTGGTACGACGCGTGGTCAGTCGGCGGCGCGGCGCTCACCGGTTTCGTGCCCCGCCCCCCCGCCGCGGCCGAGCCTCAGTCCCACGTCCGCGGCCTGGTCAACGGGCGCGCGACCGACGATAAGCCGTCACCCGGCGACGCGTTCACCAGCTTCGCGCCCCGCACCATCGCCGCCGACGAGCCCCAACCCCACGCCCTCGTCAACGAGCGCCCGACCGGCGACACGCCGTCAATCGGCGACGCGTTCACCAGCTTCGCGACCCGCACCACCGCCGCAGCCGAGCCCCCCCACGCCCCCGTCAACGAGCGCCCGACCGACGACACGCCGTCAATCGGCGACGCGTTCACCAGCTTCGCGACCCGCACCACGGCCGCGGCAGAGCCTCAGTTCCACGCCCCCGACCTGGTCAACGAGCGCCCGACCCGCGATGCGTGGTCAGCCGGCGACACGCGGTCAGCCAGCGGCGCCGCGGTCACCGGTCTCGTCTCCCGCACCACCGCCGCAGCCGAGCCCCAGCCCCACGCCCCCGGCCTGGTCAACGAGCGCCTGACCGGCGATGCGTGGTCAGCCGACGACGACGCGCTCATGAGTTTCGCGCCCCACACCACCGCTGTGGCAGAGCCTCAGTTCCACGCCCCCGACCTGGTCAACGAGCGCCCGACCCGCGATGCGTGGTCAGCCGGCGATGCGTGGTCAGCCGGCGGCGCCGCGGTCACCGGTCTCGTCTACCGCACCAGCGCCGCGGCCAGGGCTCAGCCCTGGGCGGAGCCAGCTGACGATGTCGCCGAACCGCCGCCGTTTTCGCACCGCCGGTTTCGAGGGCCGACTCGGCAGGCGGACCTCCGCGTACTGCTGATCACCGAAGGCACCTACCCCTTTCATTTCGGAGGCGTCAGCACGTGGTGTCGCAATCTGATCACGGGTCTCCCGAGCGTCGACTTCCACATCCTCGCGCTGGTCGCGAACCCCGATCTCACGCCACTGTTCGAGCTGCCGGGCAACGCGAGCGCGCTGACCACGGTTCCGATCTGGGGAGTTCGTAGCGCGCTCGAGACCAGCGAGCGACTCCGACCGGCAGACCGCAGACGGGCGCGGCACACAGCGGATGAGCAGACCGCTGCCGACGGCCTCGCACGACCGCTGGACGAGCTTGTCAGGGCCCTCCTGTCCGTCTCAGCGGATCCGTTCGCGCTCGCAGACCAGGTCAATGCTCTGTACGAGTTCTTCCTGACCCATGACTTCGACTCCTCGATGCGCTCGGCTGCCGCCTGGGAGGCTTTTGCGAGCGCCGCACAGCGTAGCTTCCCAGCAGCTGCCCAGGCCGCGGGTTACGGCGGCGCTCCGATCGGCGCCTCGGATGTCGTCACGGGGCTGCACTGGCTCTACCACTGGCTACTGCCGCTGTCACGGCCGCTCCCCGAGGTGGACGTCGCCCACGCGACGATGGCCGGTGAGTGCATCCTTCCCGCCATCGCGTCGAAACTGCACCACGGCGCAGGTGTCGTCTTCTCCCAGCATGGCGTCCACCTGCGCGAGGCGTACCTCCGCGAGGCCGCAGATGACGGCAGCTTGTTCCTCAAGCTGCTGAAGATCGGGTTCGCTCGCCGCACGAGCGAGATGGCGTACGCGATTGCAGACCAGATCTCGACATGCTGTGACTACAACAAGCGATGGGCACCCGGGAACAGCTCATCGCGGGTTCAGACGATCCACTACGGCCTCGACCCGATCCTCTCCGATGCTGCGCAGCCGCCGGCAGGTCGCGGTCCCGTGATCACGTGGCTCGGTCGCATCGATCCGCTCAAGGACATCGAGACGCTGTTGCGCGCCGCCGCGATCGTCCTTGAACAGCGCAAGGACGCCGTCTTCCGCCTCTACGGATCGGCCGCACCCGACAGCAGCGGCTACCGCGACCAGCTGCTCGCGCTGCGCCATGAGCTGGGACTCGACACGGCGGTGGAGCTGGCCGGCTATACCTCAGATCCTCAGCAGGCGTACCGCGAGGCGGACATCGTGGTCCTAACCAGCATCAGCGAGGGATTCCCCTATGCCACGCTCGAGGCGATGGGCTGCGGCAAGCCGGTCGTGGCCACGGCGGTCGGCGGTCTCCCCGAACAACTCGGTGATTGGGGAGTCCTCGTCGAACCGCAGAATCCCAAGGTGCTCGCCGCCGCGCTGATCGATCTGATCGACGATCCATCGGAGCGGGCCCGGTTGGGCGCGGGCGCGCGCGAGCGCGTGCGTGCCACATTCAACCTCGTGCAGAAGAACGCTCTGCACCTCCACGCCTACGCGGCCGCCGCTCGCGGCAGCACTATGCCGGCTCCCAGTCCATCGTTCGATGCGGCGCGCAGGGATGCGGTCGTCGAACTGCACGGAGCTGGCGCCAGTGCCCTGGTCGACGCGATTTCGGCGCAGGTGCCCCATCCCGTCGACGATCGCGAGATCGCCGCGGTGCTCGAGGGGAACGGCGTGACCGACGCGGTCGCGCACGCACGGTACGGTGCCCGCGACACCTTTCAGCTTGCCACAGCGATTCTGCCGCGCCTGCCGCGGGGGCGTGACGGAGCCGCAGTACAACCCCATCGCATCGACCCTCCCGATCGACAGCGGCGACTGATCCCGCGCGCCGCCGACGGTCTGCTACTGCTGGTCCCGGCGGCGGTGCTCGTGAGCGCCGGGCTCTGGGTTCGCTCGATCCACGGCTGGACGTCCAGCACGAGTCGGGCGCTGTTGCTGGGCGTGTTCGCCAGCACTTTGCTGGGAACCGCATTCCAGTTCGCGATCATGCGGCGCGGGGCGTTGTTGATCGGATGTGGGCGGTGGAGCGCAACGAGGAGGTTTCTCTCCCGCTGGAGCTGCGTGGCCTTGTTCTCGCTGCTCTGCGCGGATCTCGTGGCCGTGTTCGGCGCGGCTGCGGTGGGAAAGCTCTCGCGTGCCGCGATGGAGACCTTCGGGTTATCCTTCGCGGCCCTGATCGCGCTGTGGATCCTCAGCGGCGGACTCGTTCTCGTCCGCCGAGCCCATGAGGTCGGGCTCGGCACGCTCGCCGGGGTTGTGGTTGGGGTCACGGTGTATTCCGCGACGGGAGCGGGGTCGACAAGTCATCTCGAGATCGCGCTTGCTGCGGGGTACGTCGCGACGATGGCGAGCATCGCGTCGCGAGCGATGGCTTTGCTCGCCCACCGCGGTAGCGAGCGGGAGTGGCCGCGACTGCCCCGACTGCCGTTCCTGTTGCGCGAGGCGGTCCCGTTCGTCGCGTACGGAGGCCTGCTGATCGTGCTCGTACTCGGGCCAAACCTCGTCACCGCCCTGCGCGGAAGCGCGGGAGGGTCGTCGGAGTGGCGCTCCGTCGCCGTGGGTATGACGCTCGCGCTCGTCCCGGCGATGCTCTCGATCCCGCTCGCCGAAAGCGGGCTGTACGGCCTATCGAGCAGGGTCTCCGCGGCGCTGTCGGAGACGAGCATCGCCCAGATCGATGACATCGGCGAGGGTCTGCACGCGTTTCACCGCCGGCAGTCGCTGCGATACCTGAGCTGCATCGCGCTCCTCAGCCTGATCGCCGTGCCGCTGATCTGGCTGCTGGCCGATATCGGCGCTCTCACCGCATTTGGAGCCGGTTCGCGAGGCGCGCTGGTGCTTGCATTCGCCATCAGCGCGCTCGGCTATCTCCTGCTGGCCCGGGCACACCTCGACCTGATGCCGGCGATCACGTTGGGCCGGCCGGACCTCGCTGTTCCATGCCTGCTCGGGGGAGTGCCGGTGATGTTGCTGGTCGCGAGCGTCGCGTTCGCGGTCGGGTTCGTGCAGGCTGGTCCGATCTCGCTGCTCGCCGGCAGCTCTGTCTCGGCGGTGCTCGCATCCAAAGCGTGCGGTCGGCTCTTCGCGCGGGTTACGCGCCACATCCTCGGTGCCATGTGACGACGGGCCTCTGTCTGGGCATTCCCGCGTACGGCTATCCGGGAACTGGAGTCTGGGAAAACCTCGTTGGACTCCACGCCGGCGCCATCGTGGTCATGGATCCGGCTGACGGACCTGGTCGCCGGATCGACGCGCGCTACGGCGCTGCCATTTCCGCCGCGACACGCGGGGGTCTGCGTGTCCTCGGGTACGTGACAGCGGATTACGGTCGTCGGAGCGCCACGGCAATGGAGGATGAGGTCGAGCGCTACCGAGAGTGGTACCACCCAAGTGGCATCTTCCTCGACCAGACTCCCGTCTCGATCTCTTCGAACGCTGCGATCGTCGCCGTGGTGAACAGCATTCGTGCGCGCGGGCTGTCCCTGGCGATCAATCCCGGGCAGCCCGACATCGATCCCGAGGACGCAGCCATCGCCGACCATGTCGTCAACTTCGAGGGACCCCACTCGACCTACCGTCGAACCCGCTTTCCCGACTGGGTGCGAGACGTCTCCCGCGCGAAGTTCTGGCACCTGATCTACGAGGTCGGGGACGCACGCACGATGCAATCCGTCGCCACCATGGCCGGTCGTGCCCACGCCGGAATCGCCTACATCACCGACGGCACGATGCCCAACCCCTGGGAGCGGCTCCCGCCGTACTGGCGCGAGGAGCAAGCGCTGCTCTCGAATTCGCGGCACTCCGCATGATCGGCGGCGGGCCGTGATCGTGCAGGACCTCGGCTCGTTGCGCGCGGCCGCCGCGGGATTGGCAGCCGTACTCGTCGCCGCGGTGATCGCGGGCTGTGGCGCAGGGGGATCCGGACTGGTGCTCGAGCACAGCGGCCTGCTTGCCGACTACCCGTTCAACGAGCCGGCTCCGACCTCGTCCCTGGCGCCGACCTTCCGGCTCGGCGGCACCGCGACGCTCTCCGACAGGTCAGTTCGTCTCGCGTCCAACGGGTTGCACATCGACGTCGGCCCACACCCGCTGGGCACCTGGAGGGGCTTCTTTGTCGCGACCGCGGCGACCTACCCCGCCAACGCGGTGATTCACGTGCAAATGTGGCGGCCGACGCGCTCCGTCCCGCTGGCATCCCAGAGCGGGATTGTGCTGATCGCGGTCCAGACGGGAGCGTCCAGACTGCTCGACTACGTCGTGGTCGCCGGCGCGATCAGCCGCGGGAACGAATCCTGGCTCGTCGGCTACGCGAACGGGAGCACCACCTATGCCACGACCAAGGTTCTCTCCAACATGCCGAGCAGTTCGACAAGTGAGGACGTCACCTTGCGGACGGACGGCCGCTCGCGTTACGCCGTCTACTTCGGCGACAGGCTGGTGTACCAGTCAACGTCGTTGCGGCTCGGTGTCGCCGCGCCATTCCGCGTCTACCTGGAGGTGGAGGCGCACGGGTTTCCGTACGAGACGCGGTTTCAGGACCTATGGATCGCCGCGAACAGCGCGGTCGGTGTCGACGGCCTCCATCCGGGCGATCACGTCACTCTCACGCCTAAGGGCGACCCTCCCGTAAGCGCGGTCGCGAATGCTGCCGGACGGGCTCAGCTGCTGCTGCCGTTGAACGAAGCCGTCGGGAAGGGCACGCTCACGATCCAGGGCCCGCACGTGCGGCGCCGGTTCGCAGGCGTCGCATTCGCCGGTGGCGACGTGTACAGGGTGAGGACGTGACATGCCGCCCGACCTTCCCGGCGTGCTCGATCACGGCCGGCGCCCAGGTGGAAGGGTGCCCGTCGCTCGGCGAAGGGATGGATTGCAGGTCGCCGTCGAAGCCGGTCGGGCTCAGTGCGCCACGTCGGCAAGCTCGGCAGTCCAATAGGCATCGCTCGGGAGTCCGCCGTACGGGTTGGGGAGTCCGGCCCCGGTCACGTAGACAAAGCCGGCCCGCCGTTGCTGGCTGAGCTGGATGACGCGCGCCAGCGCCGCGGCGGTGGAGGTGGCATATACGACGTGCCAGAAATGTGTGGGCGAGTAGCGAGCCACCCAGGCCGGTGCGGAGTACGAACGCAGATACTCGCTGTCGGAGCCCTCAAAGGTGACGAGGATGTCGGCCGCCTGCACGTAGCATTGATTGGTTTGGGTCCCCGGGTTGAGGATCGTTCGTGCGACACCGCCCATGCCCTTGACGTATCGGTTGAGCGCCGCGTAATAGGGCTCGTCCGCGCAATCGGTGGTCGCCTGATCGAAGAAGATGCCGTTCAGGCGATACCAACGGTAGTAAGCGTCGACGTCCGCCTCCACCGCGCTGAGTGGACGCCGCGCGTAGTCCGTGTAGACATAGCCCACCACTGTGACCCCGGCGGATTGGGCGGCGCGAACGGCACGGGCGAATCCGGGGTCCCTCGAGCTCCCTGGCCCGTTCTGGGGGTTCATCACCGCCAACCGCACTGGTGGATCGGCGTGATCGATCTCGGTCCATTCGGAGCCCGGGGAGAAATAGGCGGGTACCGCCATGCTCTGCGACGAGGCGGTGGCCGCGCTGGCCGGCGGCTGATGGTTCCAGGCGAGCGCCATCGTCACGCACAGCCCAGTGAACGCCAGCATCATGCGCAATGCCACCGACCAGCAGATCCTTGCTCGCACCGTGGATGCGCCCCGGGAATCTGAGCCGCCAACCGGCCCAGCGCCCGGCGCGCTCCTCCCAGACCACGGACCGTCGCCGCCAGCCATCCCGATCGGACCATAGCCAGATACGCCTCGCGATGCTGGTCCCGCGCTGCGAGCGCAACGGCGGCAACACCGGCCGTCCTTGCTGCGGCCCCCTGCGGCCGGTGGCCCACCCCAGGACAGCGCCCGCCCGCCACCACGCTTCGAGCAGGAACCACCTAACCCGCGTCAGGCGGCTCTGTCTCAGCGGCGGCGGTCGGCGTCCCCGTCTGCCCACCGGCAGGCTCGAGCGCCAGTGTGTAGCCGACGGGGAACGGATCGACGCGCGTCAAACGGCGGAGCAAGCCGGAGATGCCGCCCGGGAGCAGGAGCGTCATCAGCACCGCGAGGACGCCGAGCGCAATCAGGTAGTAGGCGCCGTAGCTTGCAAACTCGAGCTGGACGTACCAGAACACGACGGCACCAATCACCGGCCCTTCGATTGTCCCGATCCCACCGATCAGGACAATGAAAATCATGTACGCCGACAGGTTCACGCTGTAGGCGGAGCTCGGGACGATGTCGAGGTTGCTCATCAGAAGCAGCCCACCCGCCGCGCCGCAGCCGATCCCGGCGACGGTGTAGGCGATCCGGCGTGTCAGCATCGAGCGCACACCGAGGCTCCGCGCGCCGTCCTCATCGTCACGCGTCGCGGTCAGCGCGAGGCCGGTACGCGTGCGTAGCAGGAGGTAGACGCCGACGAAAGCGATCACCGCGCAGATCAACGACGCCCAGTAGACGTCCTTGAGCCGCGTGATCGGCATCAGATAGGACAGGCTGTTCAGCGACGTCCCGCTGCCGCCACCGAGCGAGCTGACCTGCAGCGTGATCAGCGAGAAGACCTCGGCCACGACCCAGGTGCCGATCGCGAAGTAGCCGCCGCGCAGGCGGAACACGACGAACGAACTTGCCAGCGCCACCGCACCGCAGAACAGCGCCGCGAGCCCCAGAGCAAGGAACGGCTGGACGCCGTTGTGGTCGGCGAGATCGAGCAGCGCGTAGCCACCGAGTCCGATGAACGCCTGCAGGCCGATCGAAACGAGGCCCGCGTAGCCCGCCAGCAGGTTCCACATGATTCCCATCACCACGAGAATCAGCAGCTGCGTGAGGTTGTTGATCGTGCTGACAGGCTGCGTTACCGGCGTCAGCGCCAGCAGTGCAACCACGACCGCGAGCACGACGATCGCGATCCAGCCGAAGCGGGCCGAGCGCCTCACGCGCGGG
>Ga0302325_10000472_pt1 | contig 112604 bp, 101 predicted proteins | sample Palsa_T0_2_FD_201948 | JGI IMG/M metagenome (GOLD analysis project Ga0302325, IMG submission 201948) | Peat permafrost microbial communities from Stordalen Mire near Abisko, Sweden - Palsa_T0_2 | ecosystem: Environmental > Terrestrial > Soil > Palsa > Peat permafrost | place: Sweden: Abisko...
AGTCGCGATCAAACCGTCTGTGTGAAAAAGCAGTCTCTGCTGATTCACGCTGAGGGAGCCGAGGCGGGCCCAGGTCCGGGAGCAGGTTGCCTACAGAATCGGTTCGATACCAGACATTTTGCCGGCGAAAGCCGACGAGATAGGCCCATGCGGTGACGTCGCGAGTCACTTCATGGGCCATCTGGTTTTTACACATCCGTTAAAAAAACCAAAAAAATTCCACCCCTCAAAAAGCCGCGGGATGGCCATCCCGCGGCAATCCCTCCTCTATTTAGATTTCCGCGTCACCGGATAATGCGTCGTCTCCATCCTCCCCTTCAATTCCTCCGCACGCCCCAAAATCCCCGCATTCGGCTCGCTCGCCGGCGGCTCAGGCATCAGCGTGTAATGAATCGTATGATGGTCCTTGAACGGTAGCGGCAATAATTCCGTCACCAGGTCCAGCGGAATCCATTCATAAATCGGCGCGAACACCTTCGCGGTGGTTTTCAGCGTCCGGTAATTATCCAGCCGAAGTGTCACATCGTACGTTCCATACCACGTAAAATCGCGCGACACCGGCGTTCGCCCCATTTCCTGCGCGTTCAGCTCCACCAATGCCCCCGGCGGATCAGACTGGATCGTCAGGATTCGCTCGATGCACCCCCCCGTGAGTCCCCCAAGAGCTAGAATTAATGCCGCGGCCACGAAAGAACGCTTCATTCGGGCCGAAAGTATAGCAATAAGATGAGGTTGCAAGTATCAACTGCAATTTGATCTAACCCTATGAATCCCAACGCCTGGTATCTCTCACTCGTCCTCCTCTTCGCGCTCGTCGATCTGCTCGTGCTCCTGCGCGTTTACGTCCTGCTGAAAAACCATCCGCTGCGATTTTACTGGCGGGGGATGCTGGCCATCTGGTCGATCATCTGCATCGGATTCTGCATCGCCTGGATGTGGCGTCTGGGACTTTTGGGCGGCACACGCGATCCCGCCCCCCGATCTCTCGTCGCCGCCCAATATATCTGGCATTTCCTTTTCCTCCCCGTGCTCGTGATCGGCCTCCTCATCGACGGCGCAATCCGCTTCGCGCGCAGCGGCTGGAAGCATCTCTGGCTCAGCGATGAATCTCCCGCTCCCCCGACCGAAAATCCCACCGCCGCCGCCATCAACCGTTCCCGCCGTCAATTTCTCGCCTCCGCCGCCTTCGTCGCCGCCCCCATCGCCACCGCCGGCCTCGCCGAAGCCGGCATGGGCCAGATCGGCGCTTTCCGCCAGCGGTTCTACGATCTCTCCCTCGCCGGCTGGCCGCAAAAACTCGACGGATACACCATCACCGTGATCGCCGATGTTCACGTCGGTGTTTTTTCCACCCCGAAAATGCTCGATGACATCGTCGCCGCCGGCAACGCCCTCGACTCCGACCTCGTGCTCCTCCCCGGCGATCTGATCAACGTTTCCCACCGCGATCTCCCCGCCGCGCTGGACATGGTTCTTCGCCTTAACTCTCACGATGGCGTTTATCTCATCGAAGGCAATCACGATGTCGTCGAAGGCCCCGGCGATTTCGACGACGCCGTGCGCCGCCGCGGCATCAATCTCCTCGTCGATCAGGCCGCCACCCTCTCCACGCGCGGCGCATCCTTCCAATTGCTCGGCACCCGCTGGACCAGCGACCAGTTCCGCGATGATTCCGTCGCCTACACCGCCAGCCTGCGCGACCCATCCCTCTTCGCCATCATGATGGCCCATCACCCCCATAGCTGGGACATGGCCATGCAATACGACATCCCCCTGGTCATCTCCGGCCACACCCACGGCGGACAGATCATGCTCACGCGAAACATCGGCCTGGGCCGCCTGCGCTTCCACTATCTCTCCGGCCTCTACGAAACCGAAAATTCCAAGCTGATTGTCTCTAACGGCGTAGGAAACTGGTTCCCCCTGCGAATCGGCGCCCCCGCGGAAATTCTCCAGATCACCCTCCGATCCAAAACCTGATCGATCAAATCCATCTTCACCATCACCTCTCAAACCATTTAGCGGCGGTGCGAAGCACCGCGATTTTCCCCGCATTCCCCCCTATTTCCCCCGAGAAGCGCTCGCGATCAAACCAAACGCCATCAGCACAAACGCCCCCCCGTACAGCCAGGGCCCCAGCGGCGTCGCCACATTCGGCCAATGAAAATCAATCCGCCCATGATCCCCGGGCCAAATCATCCGCCCGCCGCTGAGATCAACAAGGGCCCGCATGGCCGCATGATCATTTCCCACCGCGTCAAACTCCGCCGGATAATGGGCCGCAAGCATAAACTCGTCGATGATTTCATCCCCCGCGCGCAGCACCCCGATCTGCGCACGCGCCGGCGCATCCATCGTCATCTCATATCGCCCCGGCCCTGTCTGCGTCAGCGGAACACTGCTCCGGTTTTCACTGTCGTGAATCTCCAGCGTGATCGCCAGATCATTCAGATATTTTCTCCCCTCCACAGCATCCAGCGCGATACGAATCCGGCTCCCCATCTCGCAATGAACCGAAAACCGCGGATCGCGCGGCCTCTGGCCAATCAGCCCGGCCCACGTTTCGATCTGCGATCGACTCGGCTCAAACGCCAGCGCCGTCACCTGCCCCGCGCCAACGTGCCATCGCGCAGCCATCGGAACGGAGACATCCTTCCATTTCGCATCCGCAAGCAATTCCGCATCCGGCTTCAACCAGACTCGATTCCACGCCCGCGCCGTTTCATCCCCGATTGTTCGGCCCTGACCGATCGTGTGGATATCCACCGGCTCGCGATAAAAAAGCGTCGGCTTCGCCGATTGGCAAATACCCCGCACCGCCGCGCCCCATTGTCCCGGATCAAACTGCAGGGCAACCGTCCCCCCGGTGGCCGCCGAAATCTTGCGGATCGTCCCCAGCGCCGCGCCACGATCGATCGCCAGTACGTGCAGATGAATCTGCTTCGCCCGCAAATTATCCGCGTCCTCCCCCGGCTGGGATATCTGCGCATCACAGTCAGAAATCAGCACCAGTTCCGTTGGCAGCTTCGCATCCGATTGATACGCGATCTGGATCAGAGCCGATTCCAGGTTCGTCGGTCCATGCGGAAACACACCCGCCGGCGGCAGCGAGCTTTTCTCAGCCTCCGCCGCAGTCGTCGGCCCAATCCACCAGTGCACCGAATCCGCAAACTGCCCGATCTGCACCGTGTCTGCCGGGGGCAACGTCGGCAGCAGCCGAACGATCGCCTCCGTCGCCGCCTGCCACCGTGATATTCCCCCGGCCGGGGTTTGTGACATCGAACCGCTGGCATCGGCCAGCAGCACCCACCGCCGCATCGCTCGCGGCGGCGAGCTGCCCAGCGGGCTGAGTTGCTCGAGAATGGACCCCGAATATCCGCCCGATGAATACGCCTGATTCCCGCCCACCAGCAAAATCGCCCCGCCAAGATCGCGCACATATTGCATCAGCCGGTCCAACACCAGCGGCGGAAACGCATCGGCCGGTTGATTGTCGATCACAATCGCAGCGGGACCCAGATATGCATCCGCACCCGTGGGAATCTCCCCCGGCAAAAAAGAACGCCACCCATTCGCCGCCCGCGCGCCGATCCACCATTTCCCGCTTCGCCAGGGCGCAGAGAGCGGGATCGAGAGCGAATCATTCTCCGGCCAGAGATCGCCCGGACTCAACTCAACCCGCGCGACTTGATCCCCGCGCGGCACAGGCCGAGAAATTATGAATGACCCCTTTTCGACAGCCGAAAAGGGGTCAACAGCCGAAAAGGGGTCATTCATAATTTTGGCGGTCGCGGTTCCCGCGGGAAACTGCGCCTGCCGCGCCGGGCCGCTGTTCGTGATCGTCGCCGATATTTTATTTCCGCGACGTTCCAGCCCAGTCACCGCCGCGTCGCTGACATCTTCCAATCCCGCATCGACCGCCACGTCCACCAGCGGCGATTTCTCCGGCAATTCAAACCGCGCATCGCTGAACAGCAATATCGCATCGGCCGCCGGCGGTGAAAAAATCGTGCGCTGAGCGGGCATCTCATCGAGCGGTCCATCAATATCCAACGGGCGATTCTCCGCGGCAAAGCCGATCAAGGTATGTGGCGCATCGCCGATCAACTCCGCGATTCGCTTCCTCAGAAAATCCGCTTTTCGATAATCCGCCCCGCGCGTGCTGGGAGAAAGATCGACCATCACCGCGATGACGCCGTTTTTCGGCCGATTCCAAACCGGCCCCCCTGCCGCCACCGCCAGCAGAATCACTCCCGCCCCCAGCAGGACAGCCGGCAATTTTGGCAATTCAATCCGCCGCCAAATCCCCATGGCAATCGCCACCACCGCCATCGCCATCGCGATCATCCCCACGGTGCGATGAACGAAGATGACCGGATCGCTCACCATCTCCCCCCAGCGCAGAGTTGAATTTTGTTTAGCGGCCCCGCTCGCGGGGCGCGTATGCTCGCAACCATCAAAAACGATTATAATCCCACCCGAACATGAAACCCGCCCGATCCACAACAATCCTCAGCGTCCGCAAAGACGGCCAGGTCGCCCTCGGCGGCGACGGCCAGGTCACGCTCGGCCAGATCGTCGCCAAGCACGATGCCGTCAAAATCCGCCGCGTCGGAGGCGGCAAGGTCCTCACCGGTTTCGCCGGCTCCGCCGCCGATGCCTTTGCCCTCCTGGAGCGATTCGAAAAAAAACTGTCCGAGCACCCCGACAACACCCGCCGCGCCGTGATCGAGCTCGCCAAGGATTGGCGCACCGACCGCGTTCTTCGCCGTCTCGAGGCAATGCTCGCCGTCGCCGATAAATCCGTAAGCCTCATCGTCAGCGGCGCCGGCGACGTGATCGAGCCCACCGACGGAATCATCGGCATCGGCAGCGGCGGCCCCTACGCCCTCGCCGCCGCCAAGGCAATGCTCAGCACCTCAAACCTCTCAGCCGCCGAAATCGTCGAAAGAGCCCTGAAAATCGCCGGCGAAATCTGCATCTATACGAACACCAATATCAAGGTGGAGACGGTGTAAAAAAATTGCCTATTGCCCTATTGCCTATTGAAATTCAGAATTTAATCTCGGCGTCTTCCTCGGCGCTCTCGGTGCCTCGGCGGTTGCATTTGAATCTTCGCGTAAATGGAGAACGCAATGTCGGAACATGAACTCAAGGCTTCTGAAATAACGGATGCCTTCATCGCCGCGGTTCGCAAGACCCTCGCCGAAGGAATGCGAAAAATCGAGCATTGCGCGGATCAACTTACCGACCTTCAGATCTGGCATCGTCCGCGCCCGGAAATGAACAGCATCGCCAACCTGATGCTGCATCTGTCGGGAAATCTGCGCCAATGGATCGTCTCCGGCATCGCCGGCGCAAAAGACGTTCGCAATCGCCCCATGGAATTTTTCGATCGATCCAATCGACCGAAGCACGAACTGCTGGCGATTCTGAAACAAACAGTCTCGGAAGCGGATACAGCGCTGAAAGCTTTGACGCCCGCGACGCTTTTATCCCGCCGGCAGATTCAAGGATACGATGTGAACGCAATCGAGGCGATCGAGCACACAATTCCGCATTTTCGCGGCCACGTCCAGGAGATCATTCACATGACCCGCCAGCAGCTTGGCGAGCAGTATCGATTCGATTTCGTGCCGAGCAAAGCGCAGGAATCAGCGGGCGGAGCATAAGTGCGCGAAGTTTCGTTGTCTCAATTAACCGTGACAATTAGAGTGCCGACAAATTCACCTTCTAGAATTTGGCTCGCCATCCAAGCGGCCTGCCGACTTTAGGCGGCAGGTAACCGCGTTCTTCAAGGTCTCTGTTGTCAATTTCCATCATAATTCGTTTTTTTTCTCGGCGTCTTCCTCGGCGCTCTCGGCCGCTCGGCGGTTGCATTTGCTTTTTTCACGTCCGCTCCCCCAGCTCATAAAACCCCGCCGTATCCCGCTTCAGATATCCCTTGTCCGCCAGTTCCTCCCATATCTCCCGCCCAAACCCGGCGGGCGGCTGGATGGCAACGGTTTGCGTCTTCCCCGTGCCGCTGAGCGGCCCGTGCCCGATTTTCGAATCATCGTCCAATCGCGTCAGCTTTAGCCGCTTCTTGAACGCCTTCAGGGCTTTGCGAAGATCTTCTTCAGTTGCGGGCATAAAGGACTCCTCCTGCACGCAGAAATTAGACTAGAATTACGGACGCATGCAAGTTCTGACCCCCAAACAGATCGTCTCCGAACTCGACAAATACATCATCGGCCAGGCCGATGCCAAGCGGGCCGTGGCCGTCGCCATCCGCAATCGCTGGCGGCGGATGCAGCTCAAGGACGACGATCTGAAAAACGCCACCTCCGGGAAAAATATCATCATGATCGGCCCCACCGGCGTCGGGAAAACCGAGATCGCCCGCCGCCTCGCAACCCTCACCGGCGCCCCCTTCGTCAAGGTCGAAGCCACCAAGTTCACCGAGGTGGGATATCACGGCCGCGATGTCGATTCGATGATTCGCGATCTGCTCGATTCGGCCATCACCATGGTGCGCGAGGAAATGAACCTGTCCGTCCAGGAGCCCGCATCCACCCAGGTGGAAGAGCGGCTGCTGGACCTGATGCTGCCCGGCGAATCCACCGGCGGATACGAGGATGAAGAGGCCAAGGCCAAGCGACGCCGCACGCGCGAAAAACTGCGCGAGCAGCTCAAAGCCGGCGAGCTTGAGGAGCGGCAAATCGAGATTCAAATCGAGCAGAAAACCACCGTCGGCGTCCTCGGTCCCGTCGGCATGGAAATGGATGTCGAGTTTCAGTCGATGCTGGAAAAGATGATGCCCAGCCGCCGTGAAACGCGCAAGCTTCCCGTCAGCGAGGCGCGCAAGGTGCTGCTGATCCAGGAATCGGACAAGCTGGTCGACCGCGAGAAGATCAATCGCCAGGCGATCGACCGCGTGGAGCAGAGCGGCATCGTTTTCCTCGATGAGATCGACAAAATCTGCGGCACCGATTCCAGCCACGGCCCCGATGTCTCCCGCCAGGGCGTGCAGCGCGATCTGCTCCCCATCGTCGAAGGCTCAACCGTCATCACCAAATACGGCCCGGTCAAAACCGATCATATTCTGTTCATCGCCGCCGGCGCGTTCCACAGCAGCAAGCCGAGCGATCTGATGCCTGAATTGCAGGGACGGTTTCCGATCCGCGTGGAGCTCGCCGACCTCACGAAAGATGATTTCGTCCGCATCCTTCACGAGCCACGGCATTCACTCACAAAACAGCAGGTAGAGCTGCTGGCCACCGAGGGATTGACGGTCGAGTTCACCGAAGATGCGATCGAAACCATGGCCGCACTGGCGTTCGACCTGAACCGCCGCACCCAGAACATCGGTGCCCGCCGGCTGTACACGATCATCGAGCGGGTGGTGGAGGGAATTAGCTTCGAAGCGCCGGACCTGCCGGAAAAGAAGATTCTGATCGATTCAGATTATGTGAACCAGCGGCTCGCAGGCGTTATCAAGGATGAGGATTTGAGCCGGTTTATTCTGTGATCGCTTCCGAAAATTTGTTTAATCCTCAACAAATTTCCCGTCAAAAAGCTCGAAAAGCGCACCGAAGCGCACCAAAGCGCACCACTCGAGCCTACCCAGGCTGATACCCCACGATCGAAATCCGATACCGGTCCGCAAGTTCCAGCACTTTCGCCTTCTCCAGGATGATCGTCTTCCCCGGCTCCAGCACCAGCACGGCGGCCCGGTTGGCGTGCAGTTTTTCGATCGTTGTGGTCCCCACGGTCGGCACATCCAGCCGCATATCCTGCCGGGAATTGGAGACCTTGATCAGCGTCCATCCGCCGACTTTGCAGAGCTGGCCGGCACGGTCGATCATGGCATTGGTCCCCTCCACGGCCTCGACCGCAACGATATTTCTATCCACGACCGCGATGGATTGACCGATATCCAGCCGGCTGACGGTCTGACAGATTTCCCAGCCGATGCGGATATCGATCCACTGTTTTTCCGTGGGCGACGTGCGCGTCAGCACGCCAGGCGTGGCGAGGTGCTCGGCACAGTATTTGGTCTGGTCGATCAAGTGAATTCCTTGCGAGGCGAGCTGGCGGTCCACCGCGCCCAGCACCGAATCATCGCGTTTGTCCCAGCGAAGTGTTCTATACCAGATTCCGATGGTCGTGAAGTCGGGAATGTACTGAAACCATCGCCAGCGATTATAGATTTTTTCCTTGGCGACGCGCCCGACCAGGATCGCATCGGTGCACCCCTGCGACCGAAGTACGCGAATCCACTGCCCGACCCGCATCACCCCAACCCATTTGAACACATCGACTTCACTGCGGAGTTCGGGCCACGCGCTTCCGCCGAACGCCGCCGCGACCACCCGCCGCCCAGCCGCCCGCGCCCCCCGGGCAACCAGAAGCGGAAAGATCCCCTCCCCCGCGATAAGCCCCAGCGGCGCCCCCGAGCCGGGCAAATTGGACGATGTTTCCTCGGCCGTCGTCATGGTCTGAAATCTCTTAGGGCGAGTATTTTACCGAGTCAAGAATTTTTCAGATGCCTGTGGGCCGCGTGCCTTTCAATTATCATCCCCATCATCATCCGTATCGGCGGGGGCATGGACACCCATCGGCAGCGTCTGGTGCATGATCGGCATCGACGACTGCGGCCCCTTCACCGTCTTCCACACGATTTCATCCAGCAGCAAAGCCGGGGCGGCGTCGGCGTGCACAAAATCCATCGCGGCCGACTCCCGCGCCATCTCGCGCCGCGGATCGCCGGCGCTCAGTTCTTCCTCCTTTGGATTCAACTGCTCGAACAGCTTGCGGGAAGGCTCGATTGCCTCATACGGCTCGGAGCCGGATTCTGTGAGTCCGGTTCTCCAATCCAGAATCGGATCGGCCACCGCATCGTACTGCGACATCGGCCCCAGCCCCAGGAGCAGCTCGATCGTCTTCAGCATCGAATCGGTGTTGCAGAACCGGTGGTCGACGCTGTGCGGCCTTATCCACGGGCTGATGATATAACCGGTGGTGCGGTGGGCATCGACATGATCGGCGCCGCTCTGCGCGTCGTCCTCGATGACGAAAATCGCCGAGCTTTTCCAGATCGGGCTGTGGCTGATCGCCTGGACGATTTCTCCCAGCGCGTAGTCGTTGTCGGCGACATACGCCTCGGGAATATGTTTGCCTTCCTTGGCGCCCATCGTGTGATCGTTGGGCAGCCGCAGCAGGGTTAATTCGGGCACGGTCGATCCATCGGGCGCCTCGGCCAGCATCATCTGGAATTCCCGGTTCCACTCGACAAACCGACAGGGTGCATCATACTTGCCATAGACCCGCTCCTTGAACAACGAAATATCCCGGTGAGTCTGCCGGGCAAAATTCTCCGGCGCATCGCTGTCCGCATAATCCAAGTTAAACCGTCGATAATCGGCGTCGGTCACTCCCCGCAAGTCGTGTCCCGGCGGCTGCAATCCCGCGACGGTGGGATAATTATCCGGCTGCGTGGTGGGGTGTTCATACGTGCTGAGGAAAAACCCATAATTGCGCAGCGAAATCCCCGCCTGCTCGGCAATATCCCACAGGTGAACCCCCGTGCTGGCGACATTGGGAATCGGTGGCTCGCCATTCGCTCCGGACGGCTGGGTTGAAAGCGGTTTGCCCTCGGTGTCCTTCGCGGGGAATCCGCCGGTGATGTAATTGTTATTCTCCCCCTCGAAATCAAACGCGCGCCCGCGATTGGAATAGTGATAGGGAATGTTCCGCTCGACGTACGCATCGGCCATGCCCTGCGTGCTCCACGTCCACCCGTCGCCGCTGACTTCGCCGCAGGCGTAAAGATTGTCCAGCAGCGTAAACCGCTCGGCCAGCGCGTGCTGGTTGGGGGTGATATTCCGGCCGAACAGAACGAGCGATTTATCCCCCGTTCCCTGCGGCAAATCGCCAAGAATCTGATCGTATGTCCGGTTCTCCTTGATGATGTAGAAGATGTGCGTGATCTTTCCGGATGACAGGCCGATGCCGGCCAGCGGATTGGGCTGCGGCTGCGAAAGCGTTGTCAGCCGGCTGTCGGTCAGCACCTGCTGCGTCGCCTTGGCGAGATCATCTCCCTGCGGGACGCGCACGCTGCACACATTTCCATGCAGGACATTGAGGATGTACATGTTCTTCCGTTTCTTGTCGTACGGATCGGGATAATTGTTGGGATTATGCACCGTGGTTCCCTTGGCGTTGGCCACCAGCAGGCGATTCTTCCCGATGACCGCCAGAGAACTGGGATACCATCCCACGGGGACATACCCCAGCACCTGCATGTCGGTCGTGTCGATGACGGCCACCGCGTTCATATCCCCCAGCGCCACATAGAGCGTGTCGCCATCATCCGAAAGCGCCATGGCCGTGGGGGATGTGCCGGGCAAATCGCGCGCCATATCGGGCCGCAGAAGGATCGTGTCCAAAACCCGGTTGGCCACGGTGTCGATCACGGAAACCGTGTCGCTCAGCGAGTTGGCGACATACAGCACCGCGCTGTCCCGGGACAACAGCACGGCCGACGGATGCGCGCCCGTGGAAATCCTGGCGATCACCTGCGGATGCGCGGGATCGTGGGTGTCCAGGCCATACACGCAGTCATCGCGTTCCGATGCGACGTAGGCCGCATCGCCACTCGGCAATACCGCGATCCCAAACGGAAAATTCGACGTTCCGAGATAATCCGATGAGAACGTGCATCGGCCCAGTTCACGTTTGGTGGCCGGGTTGTAGATCGCCACGCTGCCCGACATCGTCACCGGGTCTTCGGTTCCCGAGGCGTTGTTGGCGACGTAAAGCAGCCCGCGATTGTCCATCGCCAGACCGGCGGGAAAATCCGCCCGGCGAGTCTTGATCGAGCCGCCGTAGATCAGCGCGCCGGCGGGCGAAAGATGGAGTATCGCGATGCTGTCGTGCGCGCCCTGCGAGGCGTAAATCGTCCCCGTCGGGCTGATCGCCAGGCCGTAATAGAGCCCGATCGATTCCGGCGAGCCGGGCACGGTTGGTTTTTCCGAATCTTCGCCCGCGGGTTTCACCGCCCCCTTGTGCTTAGATTTTTTTTTGAAATTGAAATCGAGGTGCGAAACCCCCACGCCATCGGAGACCCGCACCGACCAGAGTGCCTCGCGATACCCCATGTCCGAAACAATCGCAAAGCGGCGATCCGGCGTCAGCATCAGGTTCATCGGCATGTTGCCCACGTCCCAGCTCGACTGCGTCGCCGGCGTGATGAACCGTCCCGTATTCAGCGGCAGCGGCAGCGGGGTGTGCGCGCACATCGCCAGGAATACAAGCGCGACGCAAAAAAGGGCGGGCGGGAAACGGCATGCGATCAATGATTTCATTGGCGGGATTATCTTTCAGATTGTAAGAATGGTGTAAAGATCGTGAAATTGGCGGATGTAACTCATACTTGCAAGTTCCACCGGCAACCTTTAACTAAATCGCACTTATGTCCGATCTTGCCGCCGCATGGTTTGTCGATCCCGCCCGCCTGGCGTCACTGGGCCAGACCGAAGATGGAATCGTCGTGGAAACCCACAGCGCCGGGGTTTATGCGGATATCCCGTCGGAAGAGGTCGGAAACGTTCTTCAGCAGATCGCCGCCAAACCCTGGCGGCAGGCAATCCGGGACTTGTACGAAACGCGAAATCCCTGGCTTTACCGCATCGTCACCGATCCGAGCCGGGCCATGCCGCTGGAAATCCTCGATGTCGGCAAGGAGAGTTCCTGCCTCGACGTCGGCTCCGGGTGGGGTCAGCTTTCGATTCCCCTGGCACAGTGGGGATGCCGGGTCGTGGCGCTGGATTTGACGCTGGAGCGGCTCCGAATCGTTCGCGCCATCGCGAAACAGGAGGGGGCCGCGATTGCCCTCGCCAAGGGAAACGTGCTGAGTTTTCCGCTTGCCGCCGAGACGTTCGATCTGGTGCTGTTCAACGGAACGCTGGAATGGGTCGGCACCGGCCGAAGCCCCGAGCGCACGATCCGCCAATGCCAGGTCGATACCCTGCGCAATGCCGCCGCTGCCGCCAAACCGCAGGGGAAAATCTACATCGGCATCGAAAACAACATCGGCCTCAAATATCTGATGGGCGCCCGCGACGATCACACCGGCCAGCCAAACTTCAGTTTCCGCAGCGAACGCGAGGCGGATGCGATCATGCAAAGCCTCGGCGGCGAGCGCGCGACCGCCAAGACCTGGGGATTGAAGCAGATCGAGCAGATCGCCCAGGAAGCGGGACTGAAGCTAAAATCGGCGTTTGGATGTTTTCCCGATTACAAAGTTCCGCGGCATCTGGTGCCGATCGATGAGGTCAACGATTTTCTCCGAAAATCCGAAATCGACTGGACCGAACACCACGGAGACCGCGGTGAACCGCTCGCCGACCAGGAGGCGATCCGCGCGGCGTACCGCCAGCTCGCCGCCAACGGAATCGCGCAATGGCTGTGCCCTTCATATGTCTTGGTCCTCGTGAAATCGTGAGCCTGCGGTGAAATTGTGACCCGTCAATCCGTGAATCGATTGGGAATCCTCGAAGCGCTGAACCGGGCGTGGAAACCGCTGGATCGCGGCGACGTGGAAATATCCGTCCACGCGGGCGACCGCAATCGCATGTCGCGGGGGGCGCGGTTCATCGTCACCCATGCGGGCCGGCCCATCTGCTGCGTGAAGAAGCTTCCGCTGGCCGGGCCGTATGATCCGGCCGCAATCATCGGCGCGCAAAAAGCCTACGGCTCCCTGAAGGCCGTCCGTGTGCCGGAAATTCTCGGCTCGGTTCAGGACGATCAGAACTGGTTCATCATCGAAGAATTTATCCCCAACGGCATGGGTCTGGACGAAGCGGTCAGGCTTAACGTCTATCCAAAAGAGAAGGCCGAAAAACTCATCGCCCGAATCCTGGAGGAAATTGACTCCGCGGCTATCGGAGACGTCGATGCGAAACTGGACGAAGCGCGAATTCTCTCGGCGATCGAATTCTCCTGCCTGTCGGATCGCCACAAGGCCAGCCTGCGGGCTCACGTATTCAGCGAAATGGCGGTGCTGTTTCACCCCCCGGTCTGGACATCGCGCGATTTTTTGCCCCGGAATATCCTGCTGAGCGAAGGTCAGGAATATCTGATCGACTTCGATCTCGCCTGCCGAACCGGCCTGCTCGGCGCCGATGTCCTGCGTGTGGAATTCTATACCGGCTGGAAAATTCCCTTCTGGCCACGCCGCGGCGCACAGCGCGAAGACCTTCGGATTCATCTCCTGTTCCTCGTCCTCGAGCAGCAGCTTCAAAGCACCATCGCCAGCGCCTCGCATTACCGCCAATGGATGGAAAATTACGCGCCGGAGATCGAGAAGCTGGCAAACCATCTGCCTTCCGAATCAGACCCCGGCCGCTCGGCGCGGTTGGCCAGCGCCAGACTGCAATCAGAAATTCCAATCCGTGGGGCTGTAATGACGTCGGTGCCCCCGTCGCGTTCGCTGGTCCAAATGCCCCTGGGGGCGATTTCGCGGATTCGCCACCGCCTTGGCCGCGGCCTGGCTCGCGCTTCGGTGCTGCGCCCGGGACTCGAAGCGCTGCGCGGCGATCTCCTCAAAGTCAGGATGCGCCTTTCCACTTCGTGGAAAAGAATCGCCCGGCCGCCGCTGAATTATCACGTGGATGTTCCCGGCGACTGGAACGTGCCTGATCTGCCGACCATCGTTTCCGGCTGGTGTTTTTCCTCCGCAGCGCCCGTCGAAGGAATCCGCGCGGTCGTCAACGGACAGACACACGACGGCGTTTACGGCATGGAGCGCCGCGATGTGCAAAAATCGATGGGAGACATGCTCTCCACGCCCAACGTGGGATTCTGGGTGCGATGTCCCGTGCGCCGCGGATACAACCATCTCAAACTGGAGGCACTGCATCGGGGCCAATGGATCGCGCTCTGCAAATCGACACGCCGGGCCGCATACTTTCCGGTGACGCAGACGGGCGACACCTATAAGCAGTTTGTCGAACTCGAACGGCGGCGCCTGCGCCGCGCGTCGATCGATCTGGCTCATGAAGGGGGCGAATTTCCCATCCGCCCGCTGATTTCCGTGGTGATGCCAGCGTATCGCTCGAACATCGAGCTGCTCGGGAGAGCCGTGGAATCGGTGCGCCGGCAGTTGTACGCGAATTGGGAACTCTGCATCGTCGATGACGCATCCAATGATGAAAAATTGAGTACGTTCCTTCGCGGCCTTTGTGAGGATGATGGGAAAATCAAGGTAAAAGCGCGCCAGAGCAACGGCAACATTTCCGCCGCCACCAACGACGGCATCGCGATGTCCGCCGGCGAGTGGATCGCATTTCTCGATCACGATGATGAGCTTGCCCCCGACGCGCTGCTGGAGGTGGTCAGGACCATCAACGTCAAGCCGGCTTGCGACGTCGTCTACACCGATCAGGACAAGATGGATTCCGATGGGGATCGCTACGAGCCATTTTTCAAGCCCGATTGGTCGCCCGTGTTTCTATGGGGCGTGATGTACGTGGGGCATCTGCTCGTCGCCAGGAAGAAGCTGATCGACGAAGCGGGAGGATGCGATGGGCGCTTCGACGGCGTTCAGGATTTCGAGCTTATGCTGCGAATGTCCGAGCGCACCAATCGCGTCGAGCACATCCCGCGGATTTTGTATCACTGGCGGGCGATCGCCGGCAGCGTGGCCACCAATGGCGCGGCCAAGAAGGGAATCGAAAAATTGCAGGAACAGGCCGTGCAGGCTCATCTCGACCGGCTGGGAATCGCCGCGACTGCTCATCGCGTCGGTCGGGCGCATCGCGTGCGGGTTGTTCCCCAGCCGAGAACGTCGTATCCGAAAATATCAATCCTCATTCCCACGCGCGATCATCCCGAGCTGCTGGGCCGGTGCCTCAAAACGCTGTTCCAGAACACCACTTATCCAAACTTTGAGGTATTGATCGGCGACAATGAAACGCGCGATCCCCGCGCCCTGGAAATTCTCGGTGAATATCCGGTGCGCATCATTCCCCTCGCCGGCCAATTTCATTTCTCGCGATTCACCAACATCCTGGCCGAGGAGGCGTGGGGCGAATATCTCATGTTTCTGAACAACGACACCGAAATCGTTCAGCGCGACTGGCTCGAGCATCTCCTGCTCTATGCCCAGCACGAGGACGCCGGGGCGGCGGGGGCGCTGCTCACCTACGCCGACGGAACCGTTCAGCATGCGGGAATCATTCTGGGCCCGCGCGGCACCGCCGACCACCTGATGCGCGGATTTCCCCAGGATGTCGATGGATACATGGGCTCTCTCGCCTGCCCGCGCGAAGTGACGGCGGTGACGGCCGCGGCGGCGATGGTCAGTCGCCGCAAATTCAAAATGGTCGGCGGTTTCTGCGAGCGATTCCAACGGCATTACGACGACCTGGATTTTTGCCTGCGCCTGCGAAGCCGCGGATTTCGCAACCTCTTCGTGCCCACGGCCAAGCTCGTGCACCATGAATCCAGGAGCCGGGGAGCCAAATACGATTTCACGGATCGTGTTCTGCTTCTGGACCGCTGGGAATCGACGATCGACCAGGGGGATCCGTATTACAGCCGGAATTTTGACGGCAACTCAACCGATTATCGCGTGGGACTCGGGGGAATCGCGCGGTGAACGTTCTGCTGTCACTCTACCAGAATTTCGAGAGCAACAGCGCCAACCACGTGGATGGGATCGCGCGGGTCCTTTGCGCCCTGGGCTGCGACTGCATCGTCGCCGTTCCCGCAGCGCCAAAAAAAGTCGAGCTGATGGGCGATGTGCCTTACAAAACGGGCACGTTCTGGGAAATCCTCGAGGAAAAAGTATGGTTTGACGACGGCGGTGATTTGGACGTCGCGCATTTCTGGACGCCGCGCGAGGTGAACCGTTTGTTCTGGGAGCGTCTCCGCGCCAGCCGGCGGTTTGCCAGCGTCATTCACATGGAGGACAACGAGGAGATGATCTCGCGGTCGCAGCTCCGCGCCGATTTCGAGGAATTCGCCCACGGCCGCAAAAGCGAGCGGTTTCCCGCGCATCTCTCTCATCCGAAATATTGGAAGGGATTTTTGGCCGATGCCGATGCGCTGACAATCATCGTCGATTCGCTGCGGGATATCATTCCGGCCGGCAAACCCATCGAGCTGATCTGGCCCTCGACGGATGCGCTTAGCTTTTATCCGCGCAGGAACGATCCGGCGCTGCGGGCCGAGCTGGGAATTCCACCGAACCACGCGGTGCTGGCGTATCACGGCAATGTGCATCACGCCAATTTTCGCGAAGTCCGCAGCCTGTATCTTGCGGTGGCGCTGCTCAACCGCGAGGGCGTGCCCGCCATGCTGCTGCGCATGGGTCGCGACCATGTGGAGGGAGATGACAGTTATCGCAATTGGGCGGCGGCTCATGCGAAAAACGTGGGCTTTGTCCCCAGCCGGGACAAACTCGCCGCGATCCTGTCGCTGGCGGATGTTTTTGTGCAGCCGGGCCTGTGCGATGCGTTCAACGAATATCGGTTTCCATCGAAGGTGCCCGATTTTCTGGCGCTGGGAAAACCGCTGATTCTGCCGCGGATCAACATCGGCCTGGCGATGCGGCACGGCGTCGATGCGTATGTGCTGGAAGAGGCGGATGGAACCTCCATCGCGGACGCCGTGAAATTGATCCTGAAAGACGCGGATTTGCGCCAGCGGCTTTCGGCCGGATCGCGCCGGTTTTTCGAGGAAAATTTGGGCTGGCCAACAACGGCGGCTAAGCTGCTGGGGCTTTATCGCCGGGTCGCCAGGGAGAAAACAGATGCAATTGCTGCGGACATTAACCAAGGGGAGGCCATGAATATCACCAAACGTTACGCGCAAACGAAATTTCCGCCTCTTTCCTACGCGACGGTGCGCGATTACTGCGACAGCTCGGACAACCTGAAATTTCTCTGCACGATGAACGATCTCAAGGATGTTCAGCGGCCATGGAGTGCCAAAGCGCTGATTGGCGAGCTCGCGCCGGGCGGGTCGATCCTGGAAATCGGTGCAGGCGAGCCGCTGGTGGCGTCGTTCATGAACAGCCTCGGCTGGAAGGTCACCGTCTGCGATCCGTACGACGGCTCGGGACATGGGCCGACCGAATTTAACCATTATCGCAAGGCATATCCGAAGGTGAACATCATGCGCTCGGTGTTCGACGAATCGATCGCCGCGCCGATGCGAGCTTCGCTGGATGCGGTGTATTCGATTTCGGTGCTCGAGCACGTGCCGCCCGCCGAACTTGAAAAACTCTTCGCCGGCATCGAGATCGCGCTGAAACCGGGAGGGCTCTCGCTGCACTGCGCCGATGCGGTCGTGCAGGGCAATGCGGCCGAATATCACCTCGAGCAGATGGCGCGAATCCTCCAGTTTCAAAACCGCCTGGCGGGCGAACAAACCCCCTGGGACGAGTGCGTCAGGCAGATTTCATCGCTCATCGCCAGCGCGATGCAGGACCTGGAAACTTTTTTCCTCGGCCCGCAGGGGCACAACCTGTGGCGCGGCGGAACCGACTACGAAAAGTTTCCCTTCCGCAAATGTATTTCCGTCCAGTTCCTGATGCGGAAAAAACAGTAAAATCAGCCCCCCGCAGTGTATTTTTCGTAAAACTCAATCTCATCCGCGAGCAGATCGCGAAGCGTGCCGAGCTTCCGCGGCGATTGCATGACCTCCGCACGAAATTGCCGGCAATGCTCGCAGTGGTTCGTGTTATTCTTCTCGAAGCAAAGCTTTTTTCCAATCAGTTTCTGGAGCGCGGCTATGGTTTGATCCATGTTTTCCATGCTGCCGATCAAATCAAAAGTGCGCATATCCACGTCGAGAAACATCACATCGCGATAAAAATGCCGGAATTCCGGCATCCGCGCAAAATCAATGATTGTGGGCCGCTCCGAAAGAAACCGGTCATGCAGGCCGTGGCCGTGAGATTCCAGATGTCCCCAGAAAAGATAATGCGAGATCAGCCGGTCGAGCGGCTCGCGCAGCATGGTGAACCGGGCGGCGCGGAGCGAGTCATATTTTCTCGCGCAGAAATGGCCATGAACCACGCGCTTGCCCGCCAGCACTGAATCGCGAACCGAATCAAATTCCCGCAGATATTTTTTACGATCAACGTTGATCGAAGCTCGCGGATCGAGCAGCCGATCGCCGCTGTCGAAAAATATCTGTTCCCGGCCGTACGCGCAAGCCAAACTATCCCCCAGTGATGTCCCCGCGCATTTGGGGACATGGACCGAAATCAACTCCATGACGTCCTCTTCACCCCCCTGGTGAAGAAAGTCGCTCGACGCTTAACTCCATGTTGGCCAAGCCGTGAAATCGCCGGCTGGGCAACACCGATAACAGGATCGAATCATAACGTCGATCCAGCGCCGTGGCACTGTCAAGCATTTCTCCGCTTGCCAGACCGACGCTCAGAAGATAATCGCCGCCATTGTACCGCACCGTCCAGCGGAATTTAATGATTTCGATCTGCCCCGCAACCAGCGGCCGATGCTGATCCTCGGCCGCCACCAGACGGGAATTGTTCCCGTACAGCAGCAACCCCTCCTTGGTTTTAATCAGCAATCCGAATATGGGCATCTCGATCTGCCGATGGGCCAGCACTTTCAGGTAAAGCGTCACCGCGGAATCCATTTCCACGCTGGTGGGATATGGTTGTCCATCATCGCCGTGCAGATAAAAATCCAGGATATGCGCATCGCCGTTGCCCCAGCGATGCTCGTAGCGGTTGTAGCTGCTGTGGGTGGCGAACAGATCGTCGGCGGTCTGATCGCGAAAAAACGGGTTCTCGCTTAGATCGGCGGGCACCGCGCCGGCGGAAATCTTCGCCGCTATCGGCTCGGGGATCGCTTTCAATTCCGTCTTCTCCTGCCCAAACAAAAGCTCGACATATTGATTGATCACAACGCGCGGTTCGCCGATCGCCATGCACCGCCCCTGATGCAGCAAAACCGCCCGCTCGCAGTGCTGAATGATCTGCTCGGACGAATGGCTCACCAGCAGAATCGATGTGCCCGCATCACGCAGCTCGCGGATGCGACGGAAACATTTCGCCTGAAACTTTGCGTCCCCCACGGACAGAATTTCATCGATGATCAGAAGCTGCGGGTCGAGCGAGCTATAGACCGCAAACGCCAGCCGCGCGAACATCCCGCTGGAATAATGCTTCACCGGCGATTCCATGAATTCGCCGATATCCGCAAACGCGGCGATCTGATCGAACCTGGCGTCGATATCTCGCTGGCTCAGGCCCAGCAGCGATGCGTTCATGTAAACATTTTCACGGCCGGTGAAATCCGGATTGAACCCGCTGCCCAGCTCCAGCATCGAAACAATCCGACCGCGCGAAACCGCCATGCCCGTGGTGGGCGCGAGAATTCCCGTGGCGATCTGGAGCAGCGTGCTTTTCCCCGCGCCGTTTTGCCCGACGATCCCGACGCACTGCCCGCGGGCCACGTCGAAACTGACATCGCGCAGCGCCCAGAATTCGCGGTAGTAGTTTCGCCGCCAACCCATCAGGCTTTGCATCAGACGATGGCTGGGATGGGCGTACATCTCATAGCATTTGCCGACGCCGCGGAGCGAAAGGACGATCCCATCCTCCAGCGCGACTCTGCCATTAGATGACATCAGCGAAACCTCGCTTGGTCTTCATGAACGCATAATATCCGAAAATAAAGAGGAGCAGCGACACCGCATAGCTCGCGGGAAGCCACGACCAGATCGGCCAGACGCCCTGGAGAATCACCCGGCGCGATTCCTCCAGAAACACCGCCATCGGATTGCACAGGAGATACGACTCCAGAAGTCGCGGCGGCAGTTGCGACAATCGCTGCATCGGATAAACGATCGGGCAGAGATAAAAGACGATCTGCAGAATGATGACGATCAACTGCCCGATATCCCGCAGGAACACCCCAAGCGACGCCACCAGCAGCGAAAGCCCCGCCGTCAGCAGAAACAGCGGGAGCCAGATCACCGGCAAAGCCGCCAGGTGAATCGACAGCGGGTGCATGAAAAATTGAGTGCAAGCCAGCAGGATTGCCAGGCTGAAAAGGTTGAATATGATCGCTGCCCCCATCGACGCCAGCGGCAGCAACTCCAGCGGGAAAACAATTTTCTTCACGTAGCTGGGATTGGAGATGATCTGCGTGGAGGCCGCGCCGACGCTTTCGGAGAATATTCCGTACACGATCAGCCCGCAGAACAGATTCATGGCAAATACAAAATGGCTCCCCTGGCCGTTCCACTGCACCTTGAGGACGATACTGAACACGAACGTGTAAACCAGCAGCATGCAGATGGGATTGAGGATCGCCCAGACGATCCCCAGCATCGACCCGCGAAACCGCTGCTGGACGGAGCGTTTGGTGAGTTGCCGAAAGAGTTGCCGTCGCCGCCACACCTCGGCGATGATCTGAAATGGGTTGAGCGAAACCGCCTGGACATTTTCAGGGCTGTTAATGACCAGATCGGGCGGCGAGTTCATGGGATCATTTGACCAGAATTATTTCATCAGAGAAAGAGGTCCTGCGCGAAACTCTTCCATCCCAGCGAAAACCGGCGATATCGCAGTGAAATAAACTCGGAAAGGGTGGGAATCAGCCGGGCGATCTTCCGTTCGCGAATGGCCGATCGCCGCCGCCAGTGCAAAATTTTCGCCCGAATCAGGTGCAGCGTCCGCGGCATCACGGGGAATTTCTCGCCGGCAGGCGACATCAGGCGATCCATCGCCGCTTGATAAAGCGTCGATTGCATTGCGAACCAGCGCCCATCCAGCTTTCTCGCGTTGAGATACTGCTGATAGAGCGTTCGCTTCAGCGCTCCGATCGACTGGTTGGGATGCTGCCGATATCGCACCAGCGGCGCCGGCACCGCCGAGACCGGCGCTACCGCCGAAATCAGCAGGGCGATCCAGCCATCGTGCATCCATCGGATGTCGATCGGCAAGACCAGATCCCGCATCGACGCCGCAAACGCCACCGTTGCGCCAGTCACCAGATTCTGCCGAAGAATCACTTCGAACGTTCCCCCGCGGCGGAACCTCCGCTGCAATCGGCAGTCAAACCCCACGCTTTTCCAGAGCCGATACCCCAGCGGGCTGCCCGCCTCGTTGCAAATCTCAGCATCGCTGAAGACCAGGCCCAGCGCGGGATTCCTCGCAAATTCCCCGGCGATGACCGCCAGTTTCTCCGGCGCCCACACATCGTCCTGATCGCACAGCGCGATAATCTCCCCGCCGCATGCGGCTATCGCCTGCTGAAAATTCGCCGAGGGGCCCAGCCGACTGTCATTGATCTCGACCCGCACATTCAGATCGGGATGTTCCGCCTGGAATTTCCGCAGCAGATCGACCGTCTGATCGCACGAGCCATCGTCAAACACCACGATTTCAAACGGCCGCCGGCTTTGCGCGGCGATGCTGGCAAGCTGTTCAGGCAGAAACGCCGCCCCGTTGAAGGTGCACATCGCGATGGAAATCCGGGACTCTGGCAAAGAGGTGGTCACGATTGCAAATGTTCTCGCCTTGGGATTGTATCGGCATCGAATTCGCTTGGCGAACGAAGCTAAGTAATCAAACAGCTCAGCCGAATGGGCTGATTATCGTCCCGAAAGCCATTTCCAGAGATAACTCGAATCCAGCGTGACGTAATTCCCGGGATTCTTCCAGTCCGTTCGCCACAGCGGGAATTCCGTGTACGGGTGATCGTCCGTGAGCAGGGGGGCATCGCTGGTAAACCTCAGAAGTGCATCGCGGTCGCACACATGAAGCGCCAAGACCTTTTCGGGCGTCGAACAGGAATTGTCCCACTCGGTGAGGTCGGCCAAGGTTTTGTGATCGGCAAATCCGCGCCGAATCCGCGCAGCGACATCGGTGACGGGACGGTGCGTGCCGATAAGGAAAAATCCTCCGTAGGTCGGCCCTCCCCAGACCGAGACGTACGGGAAAACCGTCGCGTAAGCGCGCATGATCATTTTCACTTCCAAAACCGGTCCGGGTGGAATCCAAAGACACATGGCTCCCTTCGCGCTCAATCGATCCGAGCACAGCTCAAAAAATTCCTTCGTGTAAAGGTTAACGGTGCCCGCTGAGTAGAGCGGCGGCGCGGGGTCGATGGTGATTGTGTCCATCAGCCGTTCATGCATCAGCAGGTAGTTTCTTCCATCATCCACGACAACATGCGCATTGGGCTGCGCCATGACGAGGTCGGCATCCTTGTGGAAATAATGCATGAATCGGGGAACAGCCGGAACCAGTTCCACAACCGTTACATCGAGGTCCTTATGAAATACCGCGGAGCGAAACGTCGTGCCCATGCCCAGGCAGATTACCAGTGCATCGTGCGGCGAGTCGGCAAACCAGTACGGCAAGTCGGCCATGAGCTTGTTGCCCGTCACAAGAGCGGTCATCCCCGCGCCGTTGATGTAGAGGTGCCGCTCGAGCGGATTGGCGGGCACTCCGGTTGCGACGGTCGTCGCCGGCGTTTCCTCCGCCGCGGCGAAAATCCGGTTGGGCGATACCAGGACGTTGGAATGAATGAAATCGAAATAGGGATCGCCGGTGTTGTAAATTACCAGCACCGTTGCCAACAACAGCGCCAAATCCAGCAGGCGCGCGCGGCGAATTCCCCGCGGATGCGCCGACAGCAAAAGAATACCGATCAAAGCGGCTGCGCCTGCCAGAAATGCCCCGGTGCCGGCGGTCCCCAATCGCGGCACGAGCAAAAATCCCCCGGCAAGCGAGCCCAATATGCAGCCGAATGTGTTCCACGCGTAAAGCTCTCCAACTCGGCGTCCGATCGATCGCGCATGTTCCGTATAACAGTAGACGATGACTGTAAATGCGATTCCGAGCAATAATGACGTCGGCCCAACCACCATCAGCGGGGGCACGTACAGTGGATACCCCGCCATGTTCGCGAACGTCGCCACGCTCAGCGCGGCAAATAATGCCACCGCCATTTCGATCCGCGCCAGCGCCAGCAGAGGATCTTTCCACCGTTCCACAAATCGGCCGATCCATCCACCCAGACCGATCCCGCAGAGCATGACCGCCAGCATCGAACTGAACGCATAAATCGATGTCCCGGTGTAAAGCGCCAGCATTCTGCTCCAGACAATCTCCATCGCCAGGGACACGAATCCGCTCATGGCAAAGCACAACAACAAAATGCGGCGACTGCGGCGCGACCGGATGTTATCCGTGCCGATCGTCGCCTGCAGGTTGCCCGTCTCAGGCGACTTTTGAAGATCCGAAGCGCCGGCCGGCAACATCAACAGCGCAAGAATGGCCACAAGGCCGTTGATGGCTGCGCCAATCTCTATCGTGTGTGTTTCGCCAATCGATCCAATGAGGACAAAACCCGAGGCGATCACGCCGACCATCGCGCCAAGGGTATTCAGTCCGTACAGCGTGCCGGCGACGCGGGCAATGGACCCCGAGCGCCGCACGCCGTAGGCGCACAGCGCGGGAAGCGTCGCGCCCATCAGCGTCGTCGGAATCAGCAGTCCGGCAGCGACGAGCAGCACCTGGCCCACCGTGAGCGCCGTCCGCGAGTTACCCGCCAGATGATAAATCAATCGGTAGAGCGGAATCGGCCATAAGTTCAGTCCCAGCGAAAGCAGGGCGGTCATTCCAATTCCCGCTTCGATCAGTGCATAAAACCGGAGAATCTTGTGCACGCGATCGGCAATCCGGCCAAACAAAAAACTTCCCAACGCCAGCCCGCCCATGAATACCGCGAGAATCGTGCTCGTGGCGTATACCGTGCTGCCCAGCGTCCTGCTCAGCATCCGCAGCCATACCACCTCATAAATCAACCCGCTCGCACCGGAGAGGAAAAAAAGCAACCAGAGCGCGGGGGGCAGGAGCCACGGTTGGACCGCCGCTCTGGCCCAAGGGTCAGTTGCACCGTCAACGACGGTTGATTCCATGGATGAAATATTACCGAAATTTGGGCGCGGATATAACCGGAACTTCTTTTACTTCGATACCCAAAGTTCCGGCGTCGTCACGCAGCGAAAACCGATGTGGTCGGTGGAGGTATCCGGCGAGCTTTTCATTCGCGCCGCCACCCGATAGCTGGCGCAATACACCGCGTTGCACAGGAATGATCCCCCGCGCAAGACCCGCTTGGGCGTGCTGGGCTCGTCAGGGTCGAAGCTGTCCGCGGGCCCCTGCGGATTCACGGGCGGATTCGTTTGGCCATCTTCGGTTGCATAGGTGTCGGAACGATACCAGTCCGAGCACCACTCCCAGGCGTTTCCCGCCATGTCGTACAGGCCGTACCCGTTGGGTTGGAACGCCTTCACAGGGCTCCTTAGAATATAGCCGTCACGAGCGGTGTTGGTGTCCGGGAAATGACCTTGCCAGATGTTGCATCGCGGTTTGTCATCGTTTGGATCGTCATTCCCCCAGAAATACTTCTTTCCCTCAAAGCCGCCTCGCGCTGCGTATTCCCATTCAGCTTCGGTGGGCAGGCGCTTTCCCACCCATTTCGCATAGGCGCTGGCATCGTCCCAGGAAACCTGAACAACCGGGTAATCATCCTGGCCGTCGATGCTGCTTTCCGGCCCCTCGGGATGCCGCCAGTTCGCCCCGGGCGTCCAGACCCACCACTGCGCCGGATCATCCAGCGCCACCGGCCCCGCCGTGCGATGGAACACCAGCGACGCCGCCACGAGCGCTTCCGCTGGAGGAGGCGGTGTTCCGCGGGGAAGCTGTTTCATGATGTCCGACAACGTCGGCGCACGCTCGGCCGTCGTCACGTATCCCGTCGCCAGGACAAATTCCCGAAACTGCCCGTTGGTGACCAGCGTCTCGTCAATCCAGAAGCCATCCAATTTCACGCGATGGCGCGGATTCTCATCAGTGCGCGAATCCTTATCTGCTTCCGACGCCCCCATCACGAATTCGCCCGCGGGGATCCAGCGCATCTTCTCCGGTACCGCGGTGCGCGCCGGTGACGACGTCACGTCCGGCTGGGTTGATGCGGCTGCGTGGAAGCGGCTTGGATAGATGCAGCAAGGCCGCGTCGTTTGCGCGCAGGTGATACCGCCGCAGATCAGAAGCCACGCGAGCAGGATCAATCGTTTCATCGGTCGCTCAACATTCAATCGCTGATGGGCCACTCTTCCACACCGCACCGCTTGACCCACGCATCGTATGCTTTATGCAATTGCTCAACCTCGTTCGGGTGGGCCGCGGACACATCGTGCAGCTCGGTGCGATCGTGGATCATGTCAAACAACTTCCATTTCTCGCCGAAGGGCGCGACCAGCTTCCAATTGCCGATTCGCACCGCGCGATTTCCCTCGTGTTCCCAGCAGATGGGGCCGCGCGCAATTGCCGACCCTCCCAAAATCACCGGCATGAGATCAATCCCCTCCTCGGGCACGATCGCGTTGTTCTTAAACTCCTTCGGATAACTCGCGCCGGCCACATCCAGAACTGTGGGCATGAAATCAATCACATCGCCCACCTGATCTCTTTCAATCTGGCCGTTCTGATTCACCGTGCCCGGCCACCGAACGATGAAAGGCGTGGCAATTCCTCCCTCTTCGGTGAAATGCTTGAATTTTCGAAACGGCGTGTTCGAGGCGTTCGCCCAGGCCGGTCCGTAGCTCTGATAAACCACCTGCGGGCCGGGCATTTGAGATGATTTATTCCCCACCAGTATTGTCTCCCCATCGCGCGTTTTGCTGGGAATGTCATACCACCCGGGCTGAACCTGCTCCTGGCAGGCCCCGTTGTCGGAGAGGAAGATCACCATAGTGTTTCGGTCGATTCCCTTGGCCGCGATCTCATCGAGAATTTTTCCCACCCCGCGGTCCATGTTCTCGATCATCGCGGCGTAGACCGCCATTCGCCGGGCCTGCCACGCTTTGGCCGGAGCGCCGGTCCACGGTCCCACGCGGCTTTCGCCATCGTTCAGCGCCGGGTTGAAAGCGCGCGGCGAGAGACCCCATTCCTTATCCACCATTCCCATGGCGATCTGCCGCTCAAACCGCGCCTGCCGAATTGCGTCCCATCCTACGGTGTAGGTGCTGGCGTAGTGGTCGATATCCGCCTCCCGCGCCTGCAGCGGCCAGTGCGGCGCGGTGTATGCCACGTACATGAAAAATGGATTGGCATCCGCGGCATACGTATCCACCATCTGCACCGCATGCTCGGTGATGAAATCCGTGTAATAAAAATCCGGCTTGTCGGGCTTGATCGTCTGCTCGTTGTGCACCAGGCCGTATGGATCGTAATAATTTTCCACGCCAGGAATCGTTCCCCAGTGATCCTCAAATCCCCGGTTGCAGGGCCAGTTGGCCATCGAGGGTGAAATCGGAGCATCCAATTGAAAATCCAGCATCGCCTTCGCCTGCGCCACGGGCACCTGCGCAATATTCAGGTGGCATAGATGCCATTTGCCCACCATCCCCGTGTGATATCCGCTGGCCCGCAGAACTTCCGCGATCGTGACGCACCGGTCGCTCAGCTCTCCCTCGTACGCCGGCTTCTGATCCAGCTTCTGATTCATCGCGCCGATCCCCGCCTCGTGCGGATAGAGCCCCGTCAGAAGCGCCGCTCGCGTCGGACAGCATCGCGCCATGTTGTAGAACTGCGCAAAGCGAATTCCTTGCTGGGCCATCGCATCGATATGCGGCGTATGAATTTCACCCCCATAACACCCCAGGTCCGAAAACCCCATGTCGTCGGCGAGGATAATGATAACATTCGGCCGCGCGGCAGCCGGCGCCCGGGATGATCCCAACATGAGCAGCCCGAAAATAAAAACCGTCACCGCAACAGGTGCCCAAACCCCGCCATATCTCATGAAGAGTCCTCCTCAACATTACTCGGCTCTCGAAATCTTCTCGTAATTGGTCTATCTGCTCAAGCCTGAAATGTGAAGCCGCTTGTTGATTCTCGAATTCGCAAAAATCAACGGATTGGGACAGCTTGGAGGAAGCGCAGGACTTTCAGCCGTCGCATCGGCGAATCCGATGGTGCGTTTCGGGAAAAGTCTTATTTTCCGCACCAGCCTAATTGCATTGTGCAGATGGTCAATCGAGTTCAATGCCAAGGCTTACGAGTAAGGCGGCGTCGACGTCGAGCATTGTGGAAGGCTTCACGGTGCCGAGGCGGTGCTTGAGACGTTGCACGTCAATAGTGCGGAGATGATTCAGGGTGACCACAGATCGATGATCGAGGCCGCCTTCGCCCGCTGGCAGGAGCACTTGAAACGGGTACGGACGTTTGATGGTTGTGGTGATGGCGGCAACAATCGTTGTAGGTGCGGCTCGATTGCCCGCCTCGTTTTGCACGATGAGGGCAGGGCGTGTCTTTTGAATCTCCGCTCCGATCGTCGGATCGAAATCCACAAGCCAGACTTCACCGCGATGGGGTCTTATGCGCCCGGCCATTGATCGTTAAGAGTTGACCATTCCTGAGCAGTCTTGCGGTCGGTAGCGGCCATCGCCTTATATGCCGCCGCGAGGTTCTTTCGAGCCGCTCGGAGCTTTTCCCTGAGCAATGATCGACGCGGGCTCTCTCCAGCTTGATTTCCGAACACCTGGCGAAGGCTCTCCCGGACAAGTTCACTTGCCGAGTGATATTCGCCGGATCGTACCCGCGCCCGAACGAGCTTTAGTTGCTCGGGCGTGAGGGAAACATTGATTGTTGCTTCTCGGGACATATCAAAAGCCTAACACAAGCGTTGATTGGTTGGCAACCGTTGACGTTATTCGTTAAATCTCCTCACTCCGATGACTTCATAACGATCAGCGTAGCCTGTCACGGTTTCGGTATGGGTGGCGACGGTTCACCTCTATACAGCCACGCCGTATTGTGCACCGGGTACGAATTACAATCGAAACCGCCCGCATACAAAGTCCCTGGAGGATCAGACGCGAACGGCGAGACCGCGATCGTGCGCACGGATTCAAGTTGCGGCTTGGGAGTGATGCCTAAATCCTGAATCTCGCGCAGCGTATAGTTGCCGTCGCTGTCGCGCACCAGATAGTGCGCGTCCGGATTCAGGAACTTTGCGCCGAATGTCCGCGAGGCCCGCGGTGTGAATACCTCAAACCCCATGAGCAAGCTTGGAAAGCGTTTTGACGCGTCGGGATATTCCGTCATGTTGTTGTAGGCGACGATCCCGTAACCCGCTCGCGTGCCCAAAGCTTTTGTCAAAAAGGCCGAGACGTCCAGCTCCAAAGTGGCTTTATTGCCGCCCGCCGCGTCCGTCTTATGGGGATCGATGCGAAATATCTCGCACGGATTATTCTCCAGGCCCACCAGCAGGACCGGGCCTGATCCGGCGGGGTCGGCAATGCAGGTCAGCCCGCGAAGCCCCGTGTCGTTCGCGTTATTCGAGTGGATCGCCGTCTCGAAAATTTTCTTCCAGGTGGGGGAAGTGCCATCTTCTCTTTCATAAATTGCGCCGCCGCTCGTTGCATAGAGCTTTCCGCCGCAGTTGGCGAAGCTGGCCACGCGCGCCCTGCCTCCGGCCACAAACCCGCCGGGCTCTCCCGTCCATTCCGCCCGCGGATTCCAGACCACGGTCCCACTCGCCCGATCGAATGTTCCGGTGAAGATGCCATGCGTCGCGCCGGCAAACACGATATCGACGCCGGTGGCGCTGTCCCTGTGCACTGCGAAAGCCCGAACCTGGGCGCCCCGGGGCGCGTTCTCCTGTCCGGGAATCGGGATCTTTGTCCAGTTACCGCCGATTCCGCGCGAAAACACGTCGATGCCGTCGGCCGCGCGATTCCAAACCCCAGCCAGCAGCAGATCGACCGGCTCGCCCAGCGGCTGCCCCGCGCCGTCCGTGGTAAAACGCACTTTTTCCATCGCGGCGATGCCCAGGTACTTTCGAAGTCCCGAGGGCATTCGGTCCTTCAATTCCAGATCCACCTGCCACTTGGAATCCGGCCCGTCCAGCCGCAGCACCTGCGCCCCCGGCAAATCCGGGTTCGCTTTTTCAGTGTCCATCCAATAGTCATTGGAGGCGAATAACTTGTTATCAAACACAACCAACGCCCGCAACTCGGTTCCGCCGATCGGATAGATCCCGGGATCACCCCAGGGAATCGGCAACGATTGTTTCCAAACAAATTCCGGCACGCCCGCCTCCCGCGTCGTTGCCATATCTGCCTGCTGAGCCCCGCCAGCGACCGAAGCCAGCAGCAGAAACCATGTCATCCCAAACCATTTCATTTTCTTCATGTCGCTCTCCGTTTCTTCCGCCGTACTGCGTGCTCGCCGCCCCGCGATGAAGCGGCCGGCGGCGCGCAAAAACCGCTTGATCCTCACAACGCCGCGATCCGCGCCGCTTCGCGAATCCCGCTGAGATAGGCCCCATGCACGCTCGCGTGGTTGTCGTAGATCGTTGCCTCGCCGGCAAAAAACAAGCGGCCTGCCACAGGCTCGGCCATCGCTGCAAAATCGGCCGGGGATGAGTCCTCGCCCATGGCGCAATAACAGCCGCGCGTCAACGCCTCATCTGTCCAATGGGTGACTCGAAACGCAACGGGTTCCTCGGCCCTGGCGCCAAATATCTTCCGCACCACTTCCATCGCCTGTGCAACGCGCAGCTCATCGCCCAGCTTCTGAAACCCACGCGAGAAGTCGCCGTGACTCCAGATCGACAGAATCGGCGCCGAGGTCGAACTCGCCAGGTTCGTCCATTCCACAAATTGGCCAGGCGTGTCGGAGGTATATCCCAAAAACTCCCTGTCAGGCCAGAAAACCCTGGAAAAGCGCATGATTACTTTGTCCACGCTCCCGAAATTCAGACGCCGCACCGCGCGAAGTTTCATCCCCGGCAGCGCGGGATTGAACGCCACCGCTCCCCCCTTAAGTACCCCAAGCGGCAAAGTCACAATCGCGTAATCGCCTGCAAAAGTCCTCTCTTCCGTCCGCGCCGTCACGCCGGCTGTATTGTAATCAATCGCGGTGACGATCTGATTGAAACGGATGTCCAGACCTTTGGCCAATATCTGTGGGATTTGTCCGTAACCGCCGGGGAAGCTGAATGTCGCGCCGGCCAGCGAATCGTCGCTCTCCTGTTCTTTCCAATAGTTTCTGAGCGAAAGATATTTCAGGTCGTCCCCCTCGTCCGACTCAATCTCCCATGCCATCGCCCATCGGACGAACCGGCGGACACGGGGGCTCTCCAGCGCCGCCACCCCCGGCTCCAGCGCCTGCGCCAGCGTGATGTCACCCAGTCCCTGCATAATCCGCTGCCGGTTGACCGTCCGCGTATCGCGGATCATTTTCAGCGCGCGGGCATACAACTGATCTTCCGTCGCCGATTCGAATTCATGACCCTCCAGGTCGTAAACGGCGTCGGAATTATAATTCGTCCGGGCCAGCGTGATTCCATTGCGGTTGCACATCTCCGCGATCGGATTTCGTCGTGCCCCCTCGATCCATTGCGCCCCCAGATCGACCGGCTGTCCCCCAAGGTCAACCGTGTGCACGCGGCCGCCGATCCGATCCCGCCCTTCGATCACGATCACCTCAAACCCGTGCGATTTCAGATCCTTCGCCGCCGCCAGCCCCGCCACGCCCGCGCCGATGACAAGCACGCGTTTCGCCGCCCCGCGTCCGGCGATATCCGCTGCTTGCAGCCCGCCGCCCCACGCGACCGCCGCCGCCCCGGCCGCCAGACCCGACAAAAAACGCCGCCGGCTTTGAAGCTTTTTCAAACCTTTCACCAGCTCATCAGATTCCATGACATTGCCCTCCCGGAATCCCCGAATGTTCTGTGCCGGCGAATTCCCACCCATATTGGAACGATGCCCGACTGGGAAACATCGATCCTTACTGACGAAACGCAAACTTCGGGGCTTTATTGACGGAATAATTCTCTTCTCTTCAGGAAAGAGGAATCGATTTGCCTGCGAGAAATGTCGCGAGATGCTGGAATCGGAATCATGCGACTTACGCCTGCACAAATCGCTGTGGCGCTCATTTGTGGTCAGCGCCTTCCGCCGCCTGGCGAACGCCGGATGGCGGCCAACGCTACCCGAGGGCGAGCATTATGCAATTGATGCGGGTAAGCGATCGCCGACGCGAAAGCCGGGGTCACCATGTAAACGGCATTCCTGTTTCGTAGGGCTTGGCGTTTGAACCAATTGGAATCAACTACCCGGACTGCACCTTGCAGGAGTCGAACCTGCAACCTTCGGTTCCGTAGACCGACGCTCTATCCAATTGAGCTAAAGGTGCTGCGCGCTTTTCAGAAGCCAAATCATTTATCAACGAATACGGCATGTCAAGCCGGGGATTTTTTCGCGTAATCGTCCGGCAGCGACGCGGCCCGATTGATTTTGGACCCTGTTCCTCACACACTCTGATGCAATGGCTTTGTATTCCGTTGAAACCTACGGCGAGCTTCATCCGCACCTCGAGGAGGAATGGCTCATCACCAACGGCATCGGCGGGTTCGCGTCCGGGAGCGTTGTTGGATGCAACCGGCGGAGATATCACGGGCTGCTCTGTGCCGCGCTGGTGCCGCCGGTGGGGCGGGTCATGATGCTCAACCGCATCGGTGAAATCGTTCGCATCAAAGGGCCGGATCCGCTCACGGCCGAGCTGTCGATCAACCAGTTCGGCGATCTCTTTCATCCGCGCGGGGATCGCTTCCTGCGCCGGTTTGATCTCGATCAGAACCTGCTTCGCTGGGAATACGAGGTCGGCGAAGTCCGCATCATCAAGGAAATCCAGATGTCATGGCGAAACAACGCCACCGGCATCCGCTATACGATCGACCCGGCCGGCAAGGATGTCGAACTGACGCTGCTGCCGTTCGTGCGCATGATGGATTTTCACGCGCTGCGCCACGGCAGGGAGACGTTCGACGAATCGCACGGCCGGCGAAATTGCTCGGTCGCATCCGGTTCGAACAAGCTGAGCATCTCCGCTGACGCCGGCGCTTTCGCCCCCGCGCCGGACTGGTGGTTTGGGCACACGTATGCGATCGAAACCGATCGCGGGCTCGACGATCGCGAAGATTTGTACACCCCCGGACGGTTCACCCTTTCGACGACGGAGACAACGGCGATCACGCTCTGGGCGACCGCCGGCGCTGCCACCGAATTTAACTGGGAGCAGGAACTCGCCCACCGCCGCGATGCCGTCAAACCCGATCCGAGCGCCTCGCCGACGATCCAGCGGTTGAAGCACGCGGCCAACGATTTTCTCGTCGCCCGCCGCACTCCCGAGGGAAAGCCCGGCTGCACCGTCGTCGCCGGTTATCCCTGGTTCGCCGACTGGGGCCGCGACACGATGATTTCCCTGCCCGGCCTGCTGCTGTATCCGGGCCGGTTCGACGAGGCTTCCCAGGTCCTGTGTCTTTTCGCCAAGTACATCAGCGACGGCATGATCCCCAATCGGTTTGATGATTACAGCAACGAGCCTTCCTACAACACCGTGGATGCCAGCCTCTGGTTCATCCACGCCGCGTTCGAATATCTGCGCCTGTCGCGCGACACCGAAACGTTCGAAAAATATCTCCGCTCCGCGTGCCATTCGATCATCGAGGGATACACGCGCGGCACGCGATACAACATCCGCGTCGATCCCACCGATGGTCTGGTCACGCAGGGTGATGCGACCACGCAACTGACGTGGATGGATGCCAAGTGCGACGGCGTCTGCTTCACCCCGCGGCAGGGAAAAGCGGTGGAGATCAACGCGCTGTGGTATCACGCCCTGCGGCTGATCGGCGACAATGCGCGAGCCGATCGAGTCGGTGAAAGTTTCCGGAAGCTCTTCTGGCTCAATCCATTCCGAGGACTGGCGGACGTAGTCGACGGCCCGCGCCGCGATGCCCGCATGCGGCCCAACCAGATATTTGCGGTCAGCCTCGCCAACAGCCCGCTAACGCGCCCGCAGCAGGAAGCGGTCGTCGAAGCCGTTCGCCGAGAATTGCTCACGCCTGTCGGTTTGCGCACGCTGGCCAAAAGCGATCCCGGATACGTGGGGCAATATCACGGTCCGCAGAAACAGCGCGATGCCGCGTATCACAACGGCACCGTCTGGGCGTGGCCGCTGGGAGGGTTTCTCGAAGCGTATCTGAAAGTTCACGACCGCTCGCAGGCATCGATCGAGCAGGCCCGCCGCTGGTTGCAGCCGCTGCTGGACACGATGAATCACGCCTGCATCGGGCAGATCGACGAGATATTCGAAGGCGACGAGCCGCACCGCCCGGTGGGATGCTTCGCCCAGGCCTGGAGCGTCGCCGAGGCCCTGCGCCTCGCGATGGAGCTGGGGATGTGAGGATGAAATGCCCCCGCATTCATCTTTTCATCATCCTGATTTCAATTGCCAGTCCCGTTCATGCCGATGACCTGACCCTGCCGCTCGCCGGTTATTTCCACCCCAGCCGCGCGATGCCGGTGAGATGGTTCAGCACGCAATCCGGCGAACTGGAAGTTTCATCGGATGGCATTTCATCGCGCGTCGACTCTTCGAATGCGACCTCGGGAATTCTGCCCTGCATCGTCATTGACCCCAACACCCGCGCGCTGCACTGGATCGGCCCATCCGCATCAGCGGGTGAGATGACCAATCTGCACCCGCTGAGCGATTCGGATTTTCTGGTGGGAAATACGTTGCCCGCAAACGCCGGCCTCGCCGCGATCTTTCCGGATCGCCGTGTGGTTCCGATCCATCTCGAACCCGGCGATCTGCAATCGCCGCCGATGGCCTGGGAATCGCTCGACGCGCTTCTGATCACTTCCAGCGATTGGGAAAAACTGCCGGGCGAGATTCAGAACGACTTGGTTGCCGAGGGAATCACCATCGCGATCGACGGCGAGAAGCCGGCCAATCCATTCCCGTGGAAACGCGCGGGCCGATTCTGGGTCGCGGCCGCCAATATCCCCATGCCGCCGATCATTTCCGCCGATGCCGATGCGCCGCTCGGTGGCCAGGTCATCGGCCGCAGCGATTCGTTCCGATATCACATCGTGCTGCTGGGCGCGATCTACTGCCTCGTCTCCTGCGGCGTCGCCCTGTGGCGCTCGCGCTGGATGCCCTTCGCATTTGTCGCTCTCACCGCCGGAGCGGGGACGCTCCTGGCGATCGACAATTCCCATCAATCCCCGATTTTCCAGAAATCGAGAACCGTGCGCCTCGAAGGCGAAATCCCCCTGCAGGAAACATGGGTCTATCAGATCTCCCATCGGCCGGTGGAGTTTCGACTGCCGGTGGCGGGGGTGGTGCAGCCGGTGTTTTCCGATGAATCGGAGATTGCCCAGATGAAGCTCACGCTGCGATGCAGTGAAGATGGTGAGCCGATCTCAATCGATGGATTTTTGCCCGCGGACATTCCGCTTGCCGTGATGACCCGCCGCCTCGCCCCGGATCAAACCTTCACGAAACTCGCCGGATCATCCCACTGATCGGGCGTGAACTTCTGGGTTTTATCGACGATCAGGTGATTGTTGGCGTCCACCGAAATCCCATATCGCACCAGCGGTAACCGGGCCGGGCCCTTGGTCACGTTTCCGTCGATGTCGAACGTCGCCCCATGCCGCGGGCAGACATACATATCCTGCGTGTTATTCCAGGCGAGCGTTCCGCCGCGGTGAGTGCAAAGCGTGGTAGAAGCGTAGATTTTTCCATCATTGCGGACGACCGAAACGCGAATGGGCATTTTGCTCCAGGTAGAGGTGACGCCGTCGACGGCGTAATCGGATTTCGCCCCCACATCCAGTGTCATGCTGGGCACGGTGGTGGGCGCGTTGCTCGAATCATCCGCCAGAAGCGGCGAAGAACTGCTCAGCCCGCACAAGCACGCCGCACAGGCAACAGCCACGAAATCCCTGCGATTTAGCTGCGACATGAAACAAGTCTCCGGTAAAAGCCCGCAACAAGGCGTCTCATTGGTCAGCGGACGAATCATAGCAAAGGAATCGCGGCCATAAAAGTAAGGCAATAATATGACAACCGGGCGCAAATTGGTATGGATTTCGTGGCCCTGGCGCTAAGCTCAGGTTAGGGTCTTGACTCTACAAATAAAGGGCCGAAAGTGACGCGCATCTTTAACTGGAGAAAGCCAGGGGCCGATCAGATGAAACTGTTGGAGCGCACCAATATGAGCCGAATGAACGACCCCGCGCGTCACCCCGCCGCCGCGCGCCCGCAGCCCTCGTCCAACACCCGGAAAAAAGTTCTTATCGTCGATGATGAGAAAGATATCGTCGATCTTCTCGCCTACAACCTGGCGCGCAACGGCTACGAAACCATCACCGCAAGCGACGGCAACGATGCGCTTGAGGTTGCCGCCAAAAATGGCCCCGACCTGATCATCCTCGATCTGATGCTCCCCGGAATCGACGGCACCGAAGTCGCCCGCCGGCTCAAGGCCGATTCCCGCACCAGCGCCACGCCGATCATCATGCTCACCGCCAAGGGCGAGGAAACCGACGTCGTCGTCGGGCTGACCCTGGGGGCCGATGATTATGTCACCAAGCCCTTCAGCATGAAGGTGCTGCTGGCCCGCGTCAGCAGCGTGCTTCGCCGCGCTGAAGCTGGCGCCGGCGCTCCCGGCGAAGGCGGCCTCCTCCGCGCCGGGCCGCTCAGCATCGATACCCTCAAGCACGAAGTCATCGTCGACAATGAAGTCATCAAACTGACGCTCACCGAATTCAAATTGCTCTCCGCTCTTGTCACCGCCCGCGGAAGGGTTCTCACCCGCGATCAACTCATGGACAAAGCCATGGGCACCGATGTCTTCGTCACCGATCGCGCCATCGACGTGCACATCACTGCCATCCGCAAAAAGCTCGCCAGCGCGAGCTGGCTGGTGAATACGGTTCGGGGCGTGGGCTACCGGCTCCGCGAGTCGCCCGACGATTTGGAATAACCAACGTGCCGGTTTCCTTGTCTCTCGCACGTTCCCCTTCCATAATCCTCTCATGCGGACCGGTCTGTTCCCGCGTCTGTTTTTCACGCTGATCGGCATGGTCGCCGTCATCGGCACTGCCGTCTACCTCGCCGTCGCCGCGCCGGCAGCCTGGCGCACGCCCGGCATGCTGGTGGTCTACGTCGTCGCCGTCTCGCTGCTGCTCGTGATCTGCGGCGAAATTCTTCGCTGGCGCGGATGGCTCGTGCCCATCAGCCAGCTCGAGCGCGCCGCCGCCCGCATGGCCCGCGGGGAATGGGATGTCCGCGTTCAGCCGCACGGCGCGCCGGGCGTCGTCCGCATGGCCGCCAATCTCAATCAGCTCGCCGCGCAGGCCGACAAGCAGCTTTCCGATCTCAAGCAGCAGCGCGCCGGACTCCAGGCACTGGTGGATACCCTGCCCGATCCGATCCTCGCCGCCGATCCGCGCGGACGCATCACGCTGCTCAACGCCCCGGCCGCGCGGTTGCTCTCGCTCCAGCCGCAGCAGGCGCTGGATCAGAAGCTGGTCAACGTCGTCAGCGACGAGCCGATCGTGGAATTCTACGAATCGCTGGTGGGCTCCGGCGGCGTCAAACCGCTGGGGCCGACGACGATGCTCAACCGCGAAATCCGTCTCGTGCGCGACGGCCAGCGCTGCACCTACCAGGCCGTCGCCACCCGCGCTCCCGGCGGGGGGGCGCTGCTGGTCTTGCGCGATGTCAGCACCCTCGCCGGCGCGACACAGATGAAAACTGATTTCGTCGCCAACGCCAGCCACGAATTGCGCACCCCCATCGCCGCCATCAAGATCGCCTTCGAAACCCTGCGCGAGGTTTATCGCGAAGATCCCGTCCAGAGCGAGCGGTGCATCGGCGTGATCGACGGCCACCTCCGCCGCCTCGAGGAAATGCTTCGCGATCTGATGGACCTGTCGCGCGTAGAAAGCGCCGACCTGAAACCGCGCATCACCCCCGTCAAAACCTCCGAGCTTCTCTCCGTTTGCCGCGCCGCCGTCGGCGCGATGGCCCGGCAGAAAAATGTCGAGCTGGTCCTTGGCGACAACACCCCCGCGACCCCGGTGGAAATCTGCACCGACAGCCGCCTGGTCAATCTCGTTCTGAAAAATCTGGTGGAGAACAGCATCAAATTCACCCCCGGCGGCGGCCGCGTGTCCGTCTCCATCCATCGCCCGCCCGCCGCCGTGGACGGCAACGTCACCCTGACCGTCGCCGACAACGGCATCGGCATCGCCCCCGAGCACCGCGAGCGCGTGTTCGAAAGATTTTATCAGGTCGATGCCGCCCGAAGCGGCAGCGCCGGCCGCGGCACCGGCCTGGGTCTGGCCATCGTCAAGCACGCCGTCAACGCCCTCGGCGGTTCCGTGCGTCTGCAATCAGCCGTGGGAGCAGGCACCACCGTCACCTGCGAATTCCCCCAAAACACCCGCCCACAAGCCGAACCCCAACCCGCCGTCGCGTGAATTCATTTGATAGCCATACATCCTTGTCGACCGCTAATTTCGTTGTATAATTTAATTCTTGATATTCTCATGGGACGAAGCGAACCGCGACCACATTGCCAAACACACGGTAACACCCAAAGAGGCGAGATTTGTTTTAGAAAATGCAAAGGCACCATTTCCACAGGAATTGGGAGACGGCAAGCGGCGCGTGTGGGGTCCGACAATGGCCGGGCGGCTGTTGCAGGTTATCTATGTGCTGAAGCACCAGGACGATGTTCCCTTTGAGTCCATCAACCCGCTCGATTGGATTGAGCTACAACGGATGCCGGATGCAAAAATCGCTCGTGTCATTCATGCGATGGACTTGACCAGCCAGATGAAGCGGCAATTTCGTCGCCGCAGGAGATATAAACCATGAAAACCAAGTCCCCCGCTCGTCGCGTCAAAGTGAACGCCACTCCGGATGAGCGCGATTTTGCCAGCCTTGATGCCTGGGCGCGCAAACTGAAATTGACGGACGGTCGGCCGCTCACCACAGCCGAGCGTCGCGAAGAAAATCTCGCCCGGAGTGTCGGCCGGCCGCGTAAGCCCGATTCAGCCAAAGCCAGGCGCGTCATGATCAGTATGACCCCCGGCTTAATCAAGGCCGCAGACATCTATGCAAGGCGGACGGGCCGTACACTATCGGGGCTAATCGCCGAAAGCCTGATGGAGAAGATCAAACACAAGGCCTCATAAGGCACGTTTGGTTGCAGGCAAAAATTTCGCGATCACCACGACAGCCGCCCCCATCAAAACAAACGGCATCACTTCCCCCGCAAACCCCAGCCAATACAGCGGCGCCGCAATCACCACCACCATCCAAACCCTCAGCATCGAACGCCGGGGCTGCGCCAGCCGCAGCCACACATACGCCGGGACGACGAGCCCATAAAACCCCATGAACGCGCGATAAACGATTTCCCCCAGCGCGATCCCGTTGTACTGAATATCAGACGGATCGCAGATGCCCAGCACGACGGCCATCACCAGCAGCGCGCTGAACCCGAAAAACCGCCGCATCGGAAGTTTCTTCTCAACATGCGCGATCTGCCCCGCGTGCAGCGCGCAGGTGAGGCAGCTCTGCACGATGAAGTAAGTCGAAAGAATCCCGGCCAGCCGCGGATATTTCAGCCGGTCCAGCCCAATCGTCAGCCAGCCGCTGTATGCAACCGTCAGCAGAAGCACCGCTGAAAACAGCACGCCGAATCCCAGCACAAAGGCGATGCGCGATTCCATCCTGCTCATCTGCTGCCGGGCCGAATGGAACGTCAGATCCAGCCACGGGCAGCAGAGGAATCCCAGCGTCCACGCCGGCCCGAGCCATAGATTATCGATCCCCGCCAGCCGCGTGCCCTGCACGGGATGTGCGACATACGGCAAATCCCCGCGGGCAAATCCCCAGCCCATAACCGCCGCCGAGATCGCCAGCGCCAGCGACGTCGCCAGAAAATTGCCGCCGCCTTTCCACTTCAGCATGATCCAGAAGATGACGAACACCACCACCGCCTGAAACCCCGCGGCCGGCCCGTCGATGCGGCGAATAATCCAAGCGGCGAAAAATGCGTGGTACACGATCGTCACCAGCGAAAACCACACGCACGCCGCGCGATGCTCGTGAACCAGCTTGCGGCTCTGCTGCGGCGAGACGATCAGCCAACCCATCAAAATTGAACCGATGATGTTGGGAATGCCGAAGGTTACAACGCCGGCGAATCCCAGCTCGCGCATAATCAGCACCGGCATGAACATGCCGATGCACCACGTCCACGACATGGCGAGATAAATCGCCCATCCCGCGACGCGGCCGCTGCTTGTCAAAACGTTGGTTGAGCCCGTTTCGCTCAAAGGGATTAATCGGAATTGTTCAGCGCTTCTTTGCGCGCCCTTTTAATCTTGTGCTGAATCTTGGGGGTGACGTGGAACGTCGCTTCGCACCGGCCGACGCGCTTGTCTTTTTCGCCCGGCGTGGAAACCTGCTGGTGAATTTCCAAGTCAAGCGTCACGTTGAATTCCTCGCCGCTTTTCAGCAGTTCCCGCACGTTCTCCCGCGGCGTCATCTTGTAAACGGCCGGGCCGAAACAGGGCCGCATGAACGTATATTCCAGGTGTTTGCACACCACGGTGTAATCGCCGCCGCAGATGCCAAAGACATACATCCCCCCGGCGATTTCGCTGTTGGCCAGCAGCGCGCCGCCCGCCATCGCCCGGTACCAGTTGCGGTTGAATCTCCGGAACGGCAGCACCGCTGCGTACGTGTCGGCCGTGATCTGCTTGATCACGATCCCGCTGAAAAAAGCATACGGCAGCCAGATCAGCGAGCAGATGCGATGCCAGAAGTTGTCGCGAACGGACAGCCGGCTGACAAACGCCTCGATCTTGTCGTACAATCGCGAAAGCCGGCCCATGGGAATGCGCGCCGCGATCGGCCGCAGCACCGGCATCATCTCGGGTGGTTTTGTTTTGACTTCCGGGGATGAAATCGGAATTGTGCTCATGGGCGAAGCCGAGTTTATACGGCAGCCGGTGCGTAACAGCAAATTCACAAAATAATAAGGAGCCGCAAATGCCCGCGACAACCGAACTCGAGAGCCAAATTCGTCAGGGAAAATTGTCACCCGCCATGTCCTTCGCGCAGAAGGTCTGGGCGATCACCGCCAGGATTCCCCGTGGAAAAGTCGTGACCTACGCCGACATCGCCAAAAGCCTGAAATCCACCGGCTACCGCGCCGTCGGGCAGGCCCTTCACCGCAACCCCTACGCCCCCGGCGTTCCCTGCCACCGCGTCGTCGGCAGCGATGGCCGCCTCACCGGCTTCGCCCAGGGCCTGCCGAAAAAGCAGGAACTGCTCCGCAGAGAGGGCGTCCGTTTCATCGGCGCAAAAGCGGATTTAGCAACCTGCCGCACCGCGCTTTAGTTTAGCGGCCGCACTTGTGCGGCGTTTTCTTCGATCCCAAGGGCGTGCTCGATAATCTCCGCCGTGATCTGCATCGGCGCATCGGCTGCAATGCGTTTTTGCACACTCGCGCAAGCCTCGCCGGCGCTTTTCCGGATTTTCCGGAGCCTCGCCGCCGCCCGCGCCGCAGAGAATTTTCTCGCCGGTAGACTTTCGGCCACCCCCAGCCGCTTCAACCTCGCCGCGTTGTCCGGCTGATCATGCGCCATCGTCACCACCAGTTGCGGAATCCCCGCCGCCATCGCCTGCGCCGATGTGCCGATGCCCCCGTGATGCACAATCGCCGCGCACCTTGGCAGCAGCCGGCTGAACGGCGCGAAATCCACCGCCCGAATCTCCGCCGGAAGATTCCCCGGCAGATGATGCGGATATCTCGACAGCAACACCCCGCGCCGGCCCAGCATCTTGCAAGTCTTCACCGCCTCAATAAAAAATTCATCCCCGAATTTCATCGCGCTCCCCGGCGTGAAGACAATCGGCGGCTCGCCCGCATCCAGAAATTCCTCAAGCCCCGAATCCATCGGCGTCACATCCGCCTCATCATAAAGCGGAAAACCCGTCAGCACCGTTTGCTTCGGCCAATCCGGCGGCGGTGGGGCGAACCAATCGGGAAATAATCCAATCACCCGATCCGGCGAGTGAATCCAACCATTGAAAATCCTTTTCACCGGCTTCAGTCCCAGCGATCGCCGGAATTCGTTCACTGGTGTTCCCATCATCCGGTCAATCACCAGCCAATCCACCGCTCGGTACATCAGCCGATTCCACACCCTCGGCAATCTCGCCGACAGCGGCAGCGGTGGGGCGGCGGGGGGATCGATCTCGCTCCGAAGCACCGCCGGTGAAAGATGTACCGTCACGCCGCGAATCCCCAGCGTCTCCTGCGCCACCCTCCCGGCCAGCAGCAGCGTGGACATCACCAGCCCGGTTTTCGCCGGCCGATGGTTTTGCACGATCGGCTCATAAAACCACCGCAGCGATTCCCCCACCCCGCGCGCGATCACGCCAAACCCCTTCACCGGATCCCAGAGTTCGCGCTGCGAAGAAAACTGTTCGAACTGCTCCACCGTCCCCGCCCCGGCAAATTCCAGCCCCAATTTTCGCGTCAGCGATTCATACATCGCCGGCATCACCATCACCACCTCATGCCCGCGCCGCTGAAGCTCCCGCCCAATGGCAAGAAACGGATGCACATCCCCATAACTCCCCAGCGCGGCAATGATGATGCGAAATGGCTCGTTCATTTATAGAATTCTCGTCCAACCCCCAAAGGATCATTCGACCGTCGCCGGGCCCACCAAGCCCGACCGAATCGACCACCGGGCATATCATTCGAGCCCACGTCCGCATTCGGCACAATAATCGCAACGATAAAAATGTTTTTGCTTGTCAACCATTACCTCGCAAACATGGTCGGAAACCGAGGTGAGCAAAGTAATGCTCCCTTGCAAACAAATTCACCCCTCCCTAGACTCTGCGGCCTCACTGGCCCACGTGCCGGTGGGATGTCTTCTCATGCTCGTCGGCCTTTCAACTTTGGCGTTTTCCGCGGATGGCGGTTCGATGGACTATCTCATCGGGCCAACCATCATCCTCGTGCTTTGCATCCTCGGCGGGTTCGGAACCTTTCTGCTTCTCCCCGGCCCCAGGCAATCCACCAAATTCGGCGGCGTCATCCTCACCCTCGCCGCACTGGTCATGGCGCTGATCGTTTTCCGCGGATCGGCGGGGCTGGCCAGCTCCGACACCGGGCCCTATTTCTGGATATTCGCCGCCATCGCCCTCGTCGGCGCCGTACGGGTCATCACCCACCCCCGGCCGGTTTATTCGGCTCTTTATTTCGTGCTGACCGTCTTCGCCACCGCGGGGCTCTTTATTCTGATGTACGCCGAGTTCATGGCCGCCGCCCTGGTGCTGATTTATGCCGGGGCGATCCTGATCACCTACGTATTCGTGATCATGCTGGCAGCCTCGGCCCAGAGCCCCAATGATCGCTCGCCGCTGGCGGGGCTGGCCGAATGCGATCTCGTCAGTCGCGAGCCGTTCACCGCCGCATGCGTCGGGTTTGCCCTGATGGGTGTCCTGCTGTTCGTGATTTTCGATAAGGCCGAGCAACTGCCGTCAGCCCCGCCCCCCTCGACCGCGAACCTCACGCCCGAGGAGCAAGTGCACGGTTCCACACAGTCGATCGGGCAATATCTCTTTCAGAACCAACTGGTGAACCTGGAACTCTCGGGTCTGATCCTCACGGTGAGCATGGTCGGCGCCATCGTCATCGCCCGCCGCCGCGTCGCGGGGATCGATCAGCGCTTTGAGCCCAGCACCGAAACGATTTCTTCCAATGCTACGCCGGTCAACGATGACCCGCACAGCATTCCCGTGTATGGAACCACCAACCCAAGGCAAAAATCGTTCCCGCAGAATTGATTATGCAGGTACTGGCATTGCAACATTATCTGGCGGTTGGAGCGATCATGTTCGTGATCGGCCTGATCGGTTTCATCACCCGGCGAAACCTCATCGTCATCTTCCTCTGCACCGAACTGATGTTTCAGGGCGTGGCGATCAATCTGATCGCCTTCAGCCGGTTCACAAACAACCTGGCCGGGCAGGCGTTCGTGATTTTCGTCCTCGTGATCGCCGCGTCCGAGGCGTCGCTGGCTCTGGGCCTTGTGGTGCTGCTCTTCCGGCAGAAAAATACGCTCGATGCCGATGCGTGGCGCGATTTGAAATGGTGAACGATGGATCTTTTCGCCGTTAAATATTCGTACCTCATCCCGCTGATGCCCCTCATTGGCGCGTTGATCTCCGGCTTTTTCGGCGCGAAGTTCCTCAAGGGGCAGTCGCATTGGCCGATCTGGATCGGCGTCGGCATCAGCGCGATCATCTCCCTCTCCCTGCTGCTGGGCATGATCGGGCTGTGGCACGCCGGCAAACCAATGTCCGCCGTCGATGATTGGTACACCTGGATCGAAGCCGGCAACTTCAAAGCTACCGCCGGGTGTTTCATCGATCCCCTCACCGCCATGATGCTCTGCGTCGTGACGTGCATCGGCCTGCTCATCACCATCTATGCCGCCGGATACATGAAGGGCGAAGAGGGCTATTTCCGTTTCTTCGCCTACCTCGGCCTGTTCATCTTTGCGATGACCTGCCTGGTGATGGGCAGCAACTTCATCATGCTCTACCTGGGCTGGGAGGGCGTCGGCCTCTGCTCGTACCTGCTGATTGGATATTACTACGACCGTCCCGCCGCCCGCGAAGCCGCCAAGAAAGCATTCCTCGTCAACCGCATCGGCGATTTCGGCTTCGGCCTGGGCATCATGCTCATCTTCCTGACCTTCGGAACCGTCAGTTATTTCGGCGCCGGCGCGGGCACCCACACCGGCGTGCTCGAGCTTGCGACCATGCCCATCGATCAACTCCAACAGGTCGCCGGCGTCAACGCCGATTGGGTACCCACCGCCCTGAAATGGGTGCCGTTCCTCCTGATGCTAGGCGCGTTCGGCAAATCCGCCCAGTTTCCCCTGCACGTCTGGCTGCCCGATGCGATGGAAGGCCCCACGCCCGTCTCCGCCCTCATCCACGCCGCTACCATGGTCACCGCCGGCGTCTACATGATCGCCCGGTGCAGCACACTGTTCGTCGGCAACTCCGCCGCCATGTCCACCGTCGCGGGCATCGGCGTCTTCACCGCGTTCATGGCCGCCACCATCGCCCTGCGCCAATTCGATCTCAAGAAAGTCTTCGCCTACAGCACCATCAGCCAGCTTGGATATATGTTCGTCGGCGTGGGTGTGCTCGCTCCGACGGCCGCGGCCTTCCACCTCGTCACCCACGCGTTCTTCAAAGCCCTGCTGTTCCTCTCCAGCGGCGTCGTCATGCACGCAATGCTCGGACATCTCGACATGCGGAAAATGTCCGGCCTGAAAAAAGTTCTTCCCAAAACCAATATCGTCATGCTCATCGGCTGCTGCGCGCTGGCCGGCTTTCCACCGTTCAGCGGGTTCTTCTCCAAGGATGAAATCATCGCCCGCGCCGGCGCGGTGAACACCATCATCTGGCTCGTCGCGGTCTTCACGGCGCTGCTCACCGCCTACTACACGTTCCGGCTTTATTTCCAAGTTTTCCAGGGCCCGCTGCTGGTTCCCACCGAGCCGGCCGAAGCCAGCGCCCATCCCGCGACCGATGATCACGCCCACGCCGAAGCTTCCGCCAGCCACGAAGCCGTCGCCACCGGCACCGCCCATTCCTCCGGCGTCGATAAGGGCGTCGCACATGGTCACGGCGATCATGGCCATCACAACCACGAGCCAATGCTCATGCTCGCGCCGCTGTTTATCCTCGCGGTGGGGGCGCTGCTGGGCGGACTGTTCAACTGGCCCGGTGAATCGCTCGCCCGCTTCCTCGGCAACAGCCCGTCGTTTCAGCTTGGATATCAGATCGCCCAGCCGCTGTATGTCGCGCATCCGGTCCAAGCCGCCTCGTGGGGCCAGCCGGGCGCCGAGGGAGAGAAACCGCCGATCTTCACCGTCGCCATGCTCCTGGGTTTCCTGATCTCCGCCGCGGGAATTTACGCCGCATATCAACTGCATCTGAAAAATCGCCCCAAGGCCGAGGAGATCGCCGCGAAACTTCAACCGCTCACCAGCTTCCTCGAAGCCAAGTGGTGGTTTGACGAGCTGTATCAAACCTGCATCGTGACCCCTCTGCGCATGATCGGCGAATTCTTCTACGGTTTTGACCGCTGGATCATCGACATGCTCGTCAACCTCACCGGATGGATTTGCCAGGTCGTCGGATACCTCCTGAAATTTTCCACCCAGCGCGGTTATCTGCAGGGATACGGCGCAGCGATGGTGCTGGGCGTCGCGGCGATCCTTCTCTTTATTTTCATGCGGTGACCAACAGGTGAATTGAACGATGAATCCGCTTTTGATCCTGCTCCTGATTGTTCCCGCCGCCGGCGCACTCATCGGCTCGGTTTTGCCCGTCGCCGCCGCAAAGACCTGGGCGCTGCTCATCAGCCTCGCCACGCTGCTGATCGCGTTCATCGTCCTGTGCCAGTTCCATTTCGGCGTTTCCGGGTTCCAGTTCACATTCGACAATCCCAGCCTCACGTTGCCATTCAATTCCTCATTTTCCCTCGGGATCGATTCGATTTCGCTCTGGCTGGTGGAATTGACGGCCCTACTGATGCCCCTGGCCATCGCCGCCAGCTTTGACAGCATCCAGGACCGCCCCCGCGAATATTACTGCTGGATGCTCCTGCTTCTGGCGGCGATGCTCGGCGTATTCGTTTCCCGCGACATCCTCGTCTTCTACATCTTCTTCGAACTCACTCTCGTCCCGATGTTTTTCATCATCGGCATCTGGGGCGGACCGCAGCGCCGCGACGCCGCCGGGAAATTCTTCCTCTTCACCTTCACCGGCTCGGTCTTCACGCTCGCCGCGGCGATTTATCTGGGATATCACGCCGGCACGTTCGACATCGCATCCGTCGTCGATTACGCCCGCACCTCCCTCACCGATCACGAGCGATACTGGATTCTCCTGGCCCTGCTCGCCGGCTTCGCAGTGAAAGTCCCGCTCTTCCCCGTCCACACCTGGCTCCCCCTGGCGCACACCGAGGCCCCAACCGCCGGCAGCGTCATCCTCGCCGGCGTCCTCCTGAAGCTCGGCACCTACGGGCTGATCCGCCTGGCCGTTCCCATCGGCCTCCTCACCGCCACCAGCATCGCATTCCCCGGCCTGATCCATTTCCTCGGCTGGCTTTGCATCATCGGCATCATCTACGGCGCGCTCGTCGCGTGGGTCCAGCAGGATGTCAAAAAGCTTGTCGCTTACAGCTCCGTCTCCCACCTCGGGTTCTGCGTCCTGGGCATGATCGCCCTGAACCTCCCGGGCCTGGAAGGATCCGTGCTCTACATGATCAATCACGGCCTGAGCACCGGCGCGATGTTCCTCGTGATCGGAATGATCTACGATCGCTACCACACCCGCGACATCAACCAGCTTTCCGGCCTCGCCCGCCGAATGCCGATCATGGCCTGCTTCTTCGTCTTCTTCACACTCGCCAGCATCGGCCTGCCCGGCCTCAACGGTTTCGTCAGCGAATTCCTCACGATCCTCGGCGCGTTCACCTCGCCGTATCTGGGAATCAAGTTCGGCACCTTCGCCGCGCTGGGAATTATCCTCGGCGCAGTCTACATGCTGCACATGACCGCCCGCGTGATCTTCGGCCCGCTGAAAACGCCCGAACTGCACGGCGAGCATGGCCACGGCGACGCCCATCCGCCCGGCGACCTGAATTTCCGCGAAATCGCGATATTGGTCCCCCTCGCCCTGGCGGTTATTTATCTCGGCGTCTACCCCTCCGGCGTCCTCCGCTCGATGAACCAGCCCTTCACCATGATGCAGCAGCCCGTCGCCACGCGCGAGGCCGTCGCCTCTCCCCCGTTTAGCGGCCGGGCTTGCGCGGCGCGTCCCACCGCCGTCGCCAGCGCCGACATCTCGCAGGGGATCAAACCATGAGCGACCTCCTCCACGCCATGTTCCCGGAGATCGTCCTCTGCGCCGTTGCCTGCGTCCTGCTGCTGATGGGCGTCTCCATGAACGCCTCCGTCCGGCGCCTTACGCCCATCCTCGCCATCGCCGGCCTGCTCATCGCCGGAATCTCCCAGCTTGCGGTCTTCGCCGGCAACGCCCCGCGAATCGATCTCCGCTGGAACACCGTGCATGTCTGGGAATTCGCCCGCTACGTCAAGATTCTTTCCTCCGCGATCGGCGTCATGTTGGTGATGCTTGCCTGGCCCAGCGACCGCGACGCCACCGGCGGTCCCGCCCATCATTTCGGCCAGGAAGCCGGTGAATTTTACGGCCTCATGCTTCTCTCCATCGCCGGGATCTTCTTTGTCGCCGGCGCCAACGACATCATGCTCCTGTTCCTCGGCATCGAGCTGGCCAGCATTCCCACGTACATCATGGTCAGCATCTCCCGCCCTCTGCCCGTCGCGCAGGAAGCGGGCGTCAAATACTTTTTCCTGGGTGCGATGGCCGCCGCGCTCATGCTCTTCGGATTCAGCTATCTCTACGGCACCACCGGAACTACCCGGCTCGATCTCATCGCAGCAACCGTCCACCCCGACACCGGATATTCCCCCTGGCTAGTTCTGGCGATCGTGTTCCTGATTCTCGGCTTCGCGTTCAAGATGGCCGTCGTCCCGCTCCATTTCTACGCCGGAGATGTCTACCAGGGCGCGGCCACCCCCGTCACCGCATTTCTCAGCTTCGTCCCCAAGATCAGCGGATTTGTCGCCCTCATCAAAGTCCTCTTCGCCGTCACCGGCGGCACCTGGCACCTCGCCCCGCAGATCGTCACGCTGCTCTGGATACTGGCCGCCCTCACCATGACGGTGGGCAACGTCCTGGGCCTCGTGCAGATCAACATCAAGCGCGTCTTTGCCTACAGCTCCATCGCCCACAGCGGATACATGCTCGTCGGCATCACCGCGCTGGTCAGCGCCACCAGCTACGAAGTGCAGGCCACGGCGCTCCAGGGCGTGCTCTTTTATCTCACTGCCTATGGCCTGATGAATATCGCCGTCTTCGGCGTGCTGATCCTCCTGCCCGGCCGATCCTCCCAGCCCGCCACCAGCGCCGAAACCTTCGACGACATCGCCGGCCTTGGCCGCCAACACACGCTCCTTGCCCTCGCGATGGCCGTAAGCTGTTTCAGCCTGATCGGCATCCCGCTGACCATCGGCTTCTTCGGGAAATTTTTCCTGATCCTCCCCGCGTGGAAAGCCAACCTGACCGGCCTGGTCGTCATACTGGTGATTAATGCCGCCATCAGCGCGGGATATTATCTCCGCATCGTCGGTGCCCTGTTCCTCGCCCCGGAAAAATCCGGCCCCCGCTACGGCGAAACCGCACAGGTTGACGCCCCCATCCACCATCCAATTCCCGTGCTGATATCGGTCGGCCTGTCGATGGTCGCCGTCCTCTGGCTCGGTACCGTCTGGCCCGCGACAAGCCGCCTGATGAACCGCACCGCCGAAGCCGCCCGCATCGAACCCCCTGTTGCTGTGCCGGTCGCCCAGGCAAAATAATCAATTCCCACTCCGCCGCGCCCGCATCACGATCGCCGGTGGAATCTCCGGCCGATTCGCCCAAGAAAACGCGTTCTTCCCATTACCGCCCGCCGATGCCGGATAACCCGGTTCTTCCATCCCATCGATCATGAATCCCCCGGAAAAACACGCCGACAGGATCGCCGACAGCGGCCGATGAAAGAAATAATGCGGCGCCGGCTGGTTGATGATCCCCACGCTCAGCCCGGCCTCCTGCGTCAGGTATTTGCGGATCTCCACCCCATACACCTGCTCCAGCCGGTCCTGATGCACCTGCAGGCTGGCCGTGAACTTCATCTCATTGGTGCTGAAACAGGGATGCGGCAGCGAAAACACAAACCGCCCGCCCGGCTTGAGCAGCTCCGCCAGCGAATCCAGCAGCGGATCGATGACGATCATGTCCATCATCGCCATGCTGCACACCGCCGCGTCAAAACGCTTCTCACCCAGCGTGAGCAACTGCGCCATGCTCGTGGCGTCGATCCGCCGATATTCAATATCCCCATCCTCCACCGTCGTTCGCTCCCGCGCCCGTTCCAGAAACGTCTGGCAGAAATCGCACGCCACCACTTTCACCCCGCGCCGCCCCAGCACCCGCGAATAATTCCCATTCCCGCACGCCACATCCAGAATCGTTTGCCCCGCGCGCGCATCCAGCAACCGATCCGTCGCGGGCATGATCAGCGATTTCTGAAAATTGTTTCCCTCCCCGATATGCCGATCCCAGAACCCCGCGATCTGCTCCCAGATCGCATGCGTCTGCTCGACGGTGGGACGGGTTATTTCCTGATCAGCCACAAAGCGAATTATAACTTATGACGTGGGATCTGGCTTAATCTATAGTTATTACAGAAGTTGAGGTTGACGCGGCTCGATATGCACGGATTTTCGCGATTCAATTCGCTCGATCACTTTGGTCAATTCTCGCTCATCGCGATCCGACAAAAAACGAAATGCGCCAGCTTTTACGTAGTCAATGTTCAGATCAATTGTAATCCATCGGCGGCGATTTTGTTCGGCAGATTCACCGCTAGTGCAGCTTCCCCCAAATATATCTACCACCAAATCTCCGGGTTCCGTTAGGAACTGAATAAAGAATTCCGGCAGAGATTTCGGAAAACGAGCCGGATGGGGCAGAATATCGAGTAATTTACAGGCACGTAAGTACCGACTATTGCTTTCGGAATTGGCAAACTGAAGCAAATTGGGTGGAATTGCGCCACCATTGTCTTTGCCGAAGGACTTTCCAATATCGTGACCCGATGGCCGCTCTTTGGGCCGGTAAAAACGCTCGGAATCCCTCAACAACGCTTTCATTCTTTCTGAATAAGGGACAAGTATTTTGCTGACATCTGCCTTCGGCCACTCGGTTTTGCTTAGCCACCACACCGTGTTGACAGAATCTTTTACTCGAATCTTCCTTTTATTCACCCATTCAATTGGCGAAGGCAGTTTACTTGGATTGTGCCAGAAGAACTCCTGCGCTAAGTGAAATCCGTAGTGATCGACAAATTCTATCAGTACGCGAAAGTTATAAAGCGATCGTATAGGAGCGCCGCGCGTATACGCGCCACCGAGGTCTACGACGAAACTGCCCGTCGGCTTTAGCGCACGGTATATATCAGGAGCAAACCCGCATAGCCATTCGACGTATGCTCTTTGATCGTGATTGCCATATTCCTTTTCTCGAAGTAAGGCAAATGGTGGGCTTGTAATGATCAGATCCACCGATTCTGATGGAAAGGTCTTTAGAACATTTCTCGAATCACCGACAATCGCTTGTCCAAAGTGGGTTGTAAACGCGGTCCATTGTGCTTCAAAATTTGCCGTGGCGTCAGCATGGGTTAACCGAATGTTGCGCATTGTCTGTTGAGCGATTTTACCTCGTGGCGATCCTTTCAGCAAATCGAATGAGCGTTAGCGAGTTCACCAAAGGCTTTGGGGTGCGTCTTCGAAAGGCGCGGCTTGCAAAGAATATTTCCCAGGAGCAACTCGCCCACATGGCTGGTTTGCATCGAACGCACATAAGTCTGATTGAACGAAGTCGTCGTTCCGTAAGACTTGAGACCCTAGAACGGTTGGCGCGTGCGCTTCGTCTCCAACCTTCGCAGCTGATGCCGTCGCTTCGGTTTCCAATTCATGGCGGAAAAACTCGTCCATCATCGCGATAAAGGAATGTTGGATAAATTGTTCCCCGGTATTCGTCGATACCAGAAGCTCGCGAGTAAACACGGGATCGATGATATCTTTCAAGACAACGGCGGCAAATTGCTTCAGGCTTTGTTGATTCTTAATATTCAATGCATGAGTTCCCGAGAAGGGAATGACGCAAAAGATGCCGACGGTAACGAGTACGAATTGAAAACGGTGAACATCCTGAAAACAGTCAGTTTTTCGACGCACCATCACCTCAACCCAGTAATCTTGAAAAAATATCGTACTGTGAAGGCGTGGTATTTTTCCATCTACCAAGGGATTGAGCTTATTGAAATTTACCGCATGGAACCGTCGCAACTTGAGAAGCTTTACTTTTCAAAATGGGAGGAGAAGTGGCATCTTAGTCGGGGTCGCGATATCAATAACCCAAAAATCCCCGTTAAATACGTTAAGAAAATGGGATCGCTTGTTTACGAACAGGAGCAGATGGGCAAGCCAACTTTTGAAAATCCTTCCGCGGCACCGCCTCGAGCCCGACCGAAGAATCGTTAAATACTCGGCAAACTATTTTTTCTGTACCTCGTTCTTCCACCTCACTTCTTCAAAAAATTCGCCAGCAACCTCTCCCCCTGCTCCGTCAGAAAACTCTCCGGATGAAACTGCACGCCCTCCAGCGGCCACGTCTTGTGCCGAACGCCCATGATCTCCTCGTGATCCGTCCAGCTGCTGATCTCATATTCCGGCGGCAGCGTCCCGCGCCGGATGATCAGGCTGTGATATCGCGTCGCCGTGAACGGATTGGGCATTCCCGCGTAGATCGTCTTGCCGTCGTGATGAATTTTGTCCGTCTTCCCGTGCATGAGCCGCTCCGCGCGTTCCACGATCGCGCCGCTGACGAATCCAATGCACTGGTGTCCCAGGCAAACCCCCAGCACCGGAACCTTCGGCCCAAACTCGCGAATGATGTCGTTGCTGATCCCACCCTCCTTCGGCGTGCACGGCCCCGGTGAAATCACAATATGCGTCGGCGACAGCGCCTCAATCTCCCCCAGCGTCACCTTGTCATTGCGAAACACCCGTATTTCCCGCTGTGGATCGACCTCGCCCAGCTTTTGAACCAGGTTGTAGGTGAAGGAATCGTAGTTGTCGATGAGAATGAGCATTGGGGGTTTGGGGATTGCGCTCCAACTTTATGTTCTTCGGACACTCCCGGCAATAACGACCTGAAATTGCCAATTGCCTATTTCCAATTGCCTATTGAAAGGCCCAATGCCTGTCTTCTAATAGGCAATAGGCAATCCAAAATCCATCTTGGCCCCCAAATGACAAATCCTCTCCTTCCGCTTACCATCCCCCATTCCATATGAGCGGCGAAATAGGCAGAAATTATGATCCCGGCGCCGTCGAGGCCGAGGCCAGCCGAATCTGGACCGATGAGCGCTGCTTCGCCGCCGATCCCAACGGCGCGGGCGATCCCTACAGCATCGTCATCCCGCCCCCCAACGTCACCGGCGCGCTCCACCTCGGCCATGCCGTCAACAACACGCTGCAGGACATCCTCACCCGCGTGCACCGCATGCGCGGGTTTAACACCGTCTGGATTCCCGGCATCGACCACGCCGGTATCGCCACGCAGGCCGTCGTGGAGCGCCAGCTCAAGGAAAAAGAAAACAAAACCCGCCACGACGTCGGCCGCGAGGAACTCGTCCGCCGCATCTGGCAATGGAAAGAGCAATACGGCATTCGCATCATCGAGCAGCTCAAACGACTCGGCTGCTCCTGCGACTGGGACCGCACCCGCTTCACCCTCGACGAGCAATGCGCCCGCGCCGTCCGCGAAACTTTCTTCAAGCTCTTCAAGGACGGGCTGATCTACCGCGGCAAGCGCCTCGTCAATTGGGACGTGCACCTGCAAACCTCCATCTCCGATGACGAGATTTATCACGAAACAGTCAAAACCAGCATGTGGCACATCCGCTATCCCATCGAGGGAACCGATCAGGTCCTGATCGTCGCCACCACCCGCCCCGAAACGATGCTCGGCGACACCGCCGTCGCCGTGCATTCGCAGGACGAGCGATGGAACTGGGCCATCGGCAAAAGCGTCGATCTCCCGTTAACGGGCCGAAAAATTCCCATCATCGCCGATGACATTCTCGTCGATCCCAAATTCGGCTCCGGCGTGGTGAAGGTCACCCCCGCGCACGATCCCAACGACTACGCCGTCTGGCAGCGCCACCAGGGAAAGCCCGACCAGATCGACATCATCAACATCCTGAACGGCGACGGCACCCTCAACGAAAACGCCGGTCCCTACGCGAATATGAAGCGCGATGCCGCCCGCAAAAAAGTCGTCGAGGATTTAACGGCCGCCGGCCTGCTCGCCAAGGAAGAGCCCTACGAAACCCAGGTCGGCCACAGCGACCGCAGCAAAACGCCGGTCGAGCCCTACCTGAGCGACCAGTGGTTCGTGAAAATGGCCCCCCTCGCCGAGCCCGCGCTAGAAGTCGTCCGCAACGGCGCCATCAAATTCTTTCCCGAACGCCATGCGCAGCAATATTTGGCGTGGCTCGGCGAAAAGCGCGATTGGCCGATCTCGCGCCAGCTTTGGTGGGGGCATCGGATTCCGGTGTGGACATACCCGGAATTTGTGCCATTTAAGTCGCCAATCGAAGCGATTAATCACGCAAAGTCGCTTAAGGGCTTTGAGCAGAAACTTAAGGTGTGGGAATCAGAAGGGCGTGTCGCAAGTTCCCGTCCCGATTCTGATGAATCAAATCCTGAACTTCGTCGCGTGATGGGACCGTGGTGGGTCTGCATTCGACAATCCGGGGATCAAGAGGTCATCGAAGCGCTTGAATCCAACTTTTTCACCCAAGACCCCGACGTCCTCGACACCTGGTTCTCCTCCGGCCTCTGGCCGCACAGCACGCTTGGCTGGCCGGAAGACACGCCCGAGCTTCGCGAATGGTATCCCACCAGCGTGCTCGCCACCGGCCGCGACATCATCTCGCTCTGGGTCGCCCGCATGGTCATGCTCGGCCTCTACAACGTGAGAGCCGTTCCCTTCCATCACGTCTACATCAACACCACCATCCTCGACGGCAAGGGCGAGCGGATGAGCAAATCGAAAAACAACGGCGTCGATCCCATCGATGTCATCGAAACCCACGGCGCCGATGCCCTGCGCTTTACGCTCACCACCATGTCCACCGAAACGCAGGATGTGCGCATGCCCGTGAAGCGCGACGCCCAGGGCCGCAACACGTCTGACAAATTCGACATCGGCAGGAACTTTGCCAACAAAATCTGGAACGTCGCCACCGCGTTCGTGATTCCCAATCTGGTCAACATCGAGCCGGATACTGTGGATGAAGGCCGCTGGATGCTGGCCGATCGGTGGATCGTTTCCCGCTTCAACCACACGATGTTCGAGGTGAACGAATCGCTGGCGAACTATCGTTTTGATCAGTACGCCAAGACCTGCTACGATTTTTTCTGGAATGATTTCTGTGGGTGGTACGTTGAGGTTTCCAAGCCGGCGCTGCGCGCCCCCGAGACCGCGGGACAGACGGCCGAGGTTCTCGCGGCCGTGCTGGATGGGGCGCTGCGCCTGATGCATCCGATGATTCCGTTCATCACCGAATCCATCTGGAGCAAGCTGAATGAGGCGCGCCCATACCGCGGGCTGCCCGTGCGGCTGGAATGCCCCGGCAGCCGCCGGATTATTCACGCCGCCTGGCCTGCCGCCACGCAATACAGCGATCCGGCCGATGCGATGTTCGCGCGAATCCAGGAGATGATCACCGCGATCCGCAAAATGCGCAACGACTTCGGCGTCGATCTTAAACGCCGCCTCAATGCCTCGATCCACACCCCGACTGAACTGATGGAACTGATTGATGAGAATCGCTCGACGATTGAGCAGCAGGCAGCCTGCCGCATCCTCGTCATTTCCGATACATTGCCCCCGGTTCCCGGCGTTGCGAGCACCACCGCGGGCGGATGCGACATCTTCCTGCACGATCTGCAAAATGAGGTCGCCCAGCAGAGTCTCGCCGCAAAACGCGAGTCGGAGCTGACGCGCCAGATCGAGATGTACGAGGCCCGGCTGGCAGGCCTCGGTTATATTCAGCGGGCGCCGCCGGCCCTCGTGCAGCAAACCCGCGACCAACTGGCGCAGGCGCAAAACGAACTGGAAAAACTTCGCAACAAATCAATTTCTTAATATCAAAGGAGACAGGACAATGGCTGAGAAGAGCGTATCGACGGATTCATTTGCCACCGAGGTCCGCCAGGAATTCAAGGGCCGCAAGCTGCGCGTGGCGATGATCGGCTGCGGGGGCATCAGCGAAGCCCACATCAAGGCGTTTCAGGAATTCCCCGATGTGGAACTGGTCGCCGGCGTGGACATCAAGCCCGAGCGGCTCACGCTCATGGAGGAAAAATACGGCTTCAAAAATCTTTACGCCGACTGGAAGAAAATGCTCAAGGAGATCAAGCCGGATGCGGTGAGCGTCTGCACACCCAACGGCGTGCACGCGCCGCCCGCCATCGACGCCGCCAACGCCGGGTGTCATGTCATCGTTGAGAAGCCGATGGCCATGAATCCCGGCGAATGCCAGAAAATGATCGACGCGGCGAAAAAGAACAAGAAAAAATTGTCGGTCGGCTTCCAGTATCGCTTTCACCCCAACACCGATTACCTCGTACGCGCCCGCGACGAGGGAATCATGGGCAACATGATGTTCGTCAAATGCCAGGCGCTGCGCCGCCGCGGAATTCCCAACTGGGGCGTGTTTGGCCAGAAAAAGCTCCAGGGCGGTGGGCCGATGATCGACATCGGCGTCCATGTCATCGAAATGGCCCACTACCTGCTCGGCGAGCCCGAGCCCGTCGCCGCCGCGGGAAACACCTGGACCTACATGGGCGACAAAAAATCCGACGTCGTCTCGCAGTGGCCCGGCTGGGATTACAAAACCTACACCGTCGAAGACCTGGCCATCGGCCAGATCCGCTTCGCCAACGGCGCCATCCTCCAGATCGAAGCCTCCTTCGCCGCCCACATCAAGGAGGATATTTGGAACTTCACGGTGATCGGCGACAAGGGTGGATGCACCTGGCAGCCGCCGATGATCTTCACCGACCGCGCCGGCACCATGGTGAACGATTCTCCCTCGTTCGTCGGCAACAGGACCGATTTCCCCTACCTCTTTTCCCTTAAGCTGCGCAACTGGGTCGACGCCTGCCTGAACGGAACCCCGCTCCGCGCTCCCGGTGAATCCGGCCTGGCCGTCCAGAAAATCCTCGACGGCGTCTACCGCGCCGCCGACGCCGGTAAAGAGGTGGCGATCAAATAATTTCGCCATCGCGTAACAAAATTGAATTGCGATTTAACGCGCGCACCGCACAACTCCGTCCCGCTCTGCTGGCAATCTCGGCGTTTGCCGCCTGCTCGATTGCCGCGGCAGCCAGATCGCGCGGATTTGTCGAATCCGATGGCGCGACCCATTTCATCTTCGCCCGCCACGCGCTCCAGCAGCCGATCTTTTTCCTCGATATCTGGGGACGTCCGCTCTGCACGGCCCTGTTCGCGTTGCCAGCGCACTTCGGCGGATTGCTCGCCGTTCGCATCACCAGCATGTTTGCCGCCGTCGCCTGCGGCATCATCGCCTCGGCGATCGCGGTAGGGCAACGGTTTCGCTGGCCCGCGCTGGCGCTGATCTTCACGCTCGGTCAGCCGCTGTTGTTTCTGCATTCTTTTTCCGAGCTGACCGAGCTTCCCTTCGCGGTGGTGGGGGGGCTCTGGTTCCTGAGCTATCAGCGGAAACGGTGGTGGATGCTGGCGATCTTCGCCGCCATCGCCCCCATCGGCCGGCCGGAAGGATTCGCGCTCTGCGCCGTGACCGCGTTGCTCTTGCCGGCGCACCGGAAATTTCTTCCCGTCTTGATTTTGCCCGCGGGGCTGATCGCCTGGAGCATCGCCGGTCATCTCATGATCGGACCCGCCGATCGCCCCTGGTGGGATTGGCTTCAAGATCACTGGCCGTACGAATCCGGCAGCGCGTATCCCGCGGGATCGATCTTCTATTTCGTGGGGGTACTGCCGATGGTCGTCGGCCCGCTGGCGCTGCCGGCCGTGTGGATCGGGCTATGGCAAAGCCTCACCTCCGCGTTGTCAATATCGCGATTGAAGCAGCACACAGCCCGCGTCGACCTGCTGATGGCCGCGGTGCCGCTGGTGATATTGATTGGCCACAGCCTGCTGCACGCGCTGGGGAAATTTTCCAGCAGCGGAGCGCCCCGGTATCTGCTGATCGCCGCGCCGCTCTGGGGATGCCTCGCCGCTCGCGGATGGGAATGGGCATTTACGCGATTCCACTGGCAGCGCGCCCTTTCCTGGGCCGCGCTGGCCGTCGTCCTGCCTGGCCTCGTGAATTACGACTGGCGAATTCTCCCCATGGAACCGACGCCAAGCTGGCAGCAGGCCGCGCGAATCGCCGCCTGGTATCAGCGCAGCCCCGAGCAGGCGAAATATCCAAGGATCATGGCAAATCACCCCGGCATTTATTTCTATCTCGACGCCAGCCCGTGGGACCGCTCTATCGTCGAGCCCTGGTCGCCGCAGGCGATCGACCATCCACCCGCCCGGGTCCTGCTGGCGTGGGACCCGGAATTCTGCCTTCGCAACGCCGATCCCAAACTGGTCGCCTCAATCGACCGCCTCAAACGCGCCGGCTGGGTTGAAGACCCCCACGCCACCTGGGCATCCACCGTCAATGCCGACGACCTGTCGGCACAACCCTCCGCCGAAGCCTGGCGGATATTCGTCTCTCAGCCGAAATAAAAGTGGTGCACCCGCCGAGCCGTCAGTTGCTCAGCGTGTTTTTGTCGGCGATCGCCTTGCGGATTCGCGCCAGCAGATGCTCAAATCCAAACGTCGCCTTGGGAATCAGGTCCGCCACACCCAGCTCGCGCGCCCGCGCGATGAGATGATTGTCATCCCGCAGCCCGGTAAGCACGATCACCGGAATCATTTCCCACTGCGGATTTCGACGGATCATGCGGATGAAGGTGATGCCGTCCATCTCCGGCATCATCAAATCAAGCAATACGAGATCGGGTTTCTGGGAATAAAGGGTCGCGTACGCCTCCTTCCCATTGGAAGCGCGAACCGTTTTGAAACCTTCGAATTCAAGAAGCCGGGCAACCGCCTCTCGAGCCAGCGCCGTATCGTCAACGACCAGGATCAATGACATGACCGTATGTGCCAACCTTCCTTGGTTTCTCGAATATGATTTTCGTTAGTTGAATCCGGTCGGTCAATAGAAGGGGGAATGTTTTTCTTTCGGGGATCGGGAATGTATTGAAATAAGATTTTGAATCTTCAGCCCTTTTGCATTAGTAAACTCCTAAAATCCGACCGGAACCTTCAAATTATTTTGATCGGTTGACATTGTTTTTGCGAACGCGGGCATCGACTCGAATAATGTCGCCCGTTGCAGAAGGACGCCGCGAATGTAATCGGGCCCACCACCCGCGCCCGAATCGACCATCGGGCCAATCATTCGAGCCGATGTCCGCCTCCGGCACAAAGCCGCCAACCGATAAAAATGATCGCATTTCCACGTTCCAGGCGAGGAATTGCCCACACCCATTGCCACGCCACCCCGTATCAGTACAATCCCCACCACACAAGATATCTCAGAAAAAAAGGACCTAGAAATTCATGGCAGCTACCGGAAAAATCACCCAGGTGATCGGCTCGACATTTGACGCGAAGTTTCCCGAGGATCACCTTCCCGAAATCTACAACGCCCTGACCATCGACACCAACGCCGAAGGCGCTTCCATGCACCTCGTCGGCGAAGTCCAGCAGCATCTGGGCGGCGGGCGCGTCCGCGCCGTCGCCCTCGGCAGCACCGACGGCCTTCGCCGCGGAACGGACTGCATCGATACCGGCTCATCCCTCACCGTGCCCGTCGGCAAGGACACGCTCGGCCGGGTCTTCAACCTGCTGGGTGAACCGATCGATAATCGCGGCCCGGTGAACGTGACCGAACGCCGCCCGATCCATCGCGAGCCTCCGGAATTTGTCGATCTCACCCCCAAAGCAGAAGTGTTCGAAACCGGAATCAAGGTGATCGACCTGCTCACGCCGTTCCTCCGCGGCGGCAAGTCCGGCCTCTTTGGTGGGGCGGGACTCGGCAAAACCGTCGTCATCCAGGAACTCATCGCGCGCATCGCCCAGCAGCACGGCGGATATTCCGTCTTCGCAGGCGTCGGTGAGCGAACCCGCGAGGGAACCGATCTCTGGCTGGAAATGCAGGAAGCCCAGATCGGCACAACCGGCAAGCATGTCATCGATCAAACCGTGATGGTCTTCGGACAGATGAACGAGCCGCCGGGCGCCAGATTGCGCGTGGCGCTCAGCGCCCTGACTATGGCCGAATATTTCCGTGATGAAACCGGCGCCGACACGCTCCTGTTCATCGACAACATCTTCCGCTTCACGCAGGCGGGCTCGGAAGTGTCGGCGCTGCTCGGCCGAATGCCCAGCGCTGTCGGATATCAGCCCACCCTGGCGACGGAAATGGGCGAATTGCAGGAGCGCATCACCAGCACCAAGCACGGTGCCATCACCTCCGTGCAGGCGGTGTACGTCCCGGCCGACGATCCAACCGATCCGGCTCCGGCCAACGCCTTTGCCCACCTCGACGCATTCATCTACCTTGAGCGATCGATCGCATCCAAGGGAATTTATCCCGCCGTCGATCCGCTCGCCTCCGCCAGCCGGGCGCTGGACCCGCAGATCGTCGGCGAGGACCACTACCGCGTCGCCCGCAAGGTGCAGAACATGCTCCAGCGCTACCGCGATCTGCAGGACATCATCGCGATCCTCGGCGTCGACGAGTTGAGCGAAGAGGACAAGCTAATCGTCGGCCGGGCGCGTAAAATCGAGCGGTTTTTCAGCCAGCCGTTCTTCGTCGCCGAGCAGTTCACCGGCAAGAAGGGCATCTACACCAAGATCGCCGACACGCTCAAGAGCTTCGACGACATCTGCAACGGCAAAGCCGACGACCTCCCCGAGCAGGCGTTCCTGTACGTCGGCACGCTGGATGATGTCCGCGTCCGCGCGAAGGAATTGGCGAAGTAATCTCAGTTCCGCTGGAAATAATCCCGCAGCAGATCCGCATCCCCATCTGGCGAACGACTGAAATCGTCCGGGCTGCCGCCGGCATCCAGATTTGCGGAATCTCCGGACGATTCCCATGACGGAACTTTTTTCCCGGCCTCGGGCGAAGCGGTCATTGAATTGTTCTCCCCCGCAGCCCTGATCCGCGAATCGCTTTGCCCATTTCCTTCGACAATTTTGCCGGTCTGAAGATTCGCACCCTGGGCATCGCTCTTTGATGGAGCAGCGGCATCTGCCACGGAATTGGCTGTCGTCGAAACGCCCGCTCCGCTGGATGCGCTGATTCCACCCGAAGAATGCCCGGAATCGCCAGTGGTCGGTGTCTGGGCATCCTGCGGATCGGCGTCAAATCCGCGATCGGAAATTGTATCGGTTCCCCCCGGCCCCGGCGATCGCTGCGATGGGGCGGAAGATATCTCGGAATTCTGGCCCCATGGAATTTGTATTGAAATCGATTGGGCAGAATCACTCGCCGCCAGCGGCGATCCGGCTGTCACACTGGCGGGCCGAACCGTCAGCAGCGTGGATGTCATTAGCAGCGCGCTCAGAATTCCCACGCCCGCCCAGCCGCGCAAACCGATCCGCTGAACCACCACCGAAGAAGGCCGAAGCGTTCGGCATCGCTCCTCCGCGAACGCCGCAAGGTTTTGCCGCCACGCCTCATCCCCTATTTGAGCCATTAAAAGCACGGTCCCCAGCAGATCGTGCAGATTCAGTTGCGAATCCGCCTCCCGCGCCGCCGCCAATCGGCTCGGCCGCCGCGCGATCCCATGAACGAATCCCAAAACGATTCCCCCGCCCAGAAGTTCCATCGCCAGTGGCATCGCCGACTCGCCGCGCATCCAGAAAATCGGCAGCAGCGCCAGTCCCAACACCGATGCCCCCGCGGCGAAGAGGGCAATCGACTCGCCGATGCGGATCAGCAGAATCCTCCGCCGCACCGCCGAGACAAACCGCTGGGAAATCGGCGCAATCGTCTCCACAGAAGATCGTCTCCAATGGCTAATTCAATCGCTTTTTGAGTTCCGCGACAGTTTCCTTGATGCAGTGCAGGTGGGGGTTGATCGACAGGGCCATCTCGTAGCATTCAATCGCCTCGGGGATGCGTTCCAGGTGGGCGTGACAATGACCCATGCCCGCCCATGCCCCGAAATGGCACGGCATCCTCAGGATCACGCGATGGCAATCCGCAATGCTCTTCTCGTAATCCTCCGACAGGTAATACGCAATCGCCCGCTGGTTATATGCTTCCGCAAAATCGGGATCGGACCGGATCGCCTGGTTGAAAAGCCCAATCGCCCCGTCGAAATCGCGATGGCTGAGTTTCTCCGCCCCCCGGCACACAAGCTGGTTCACATCGCTCGTCTTTCCGCACCTGAGCCAGACCGCCCACAGCGCATGCTCGGCCAACTCATTGATCAATGGATCGGGGTCCCGAAGCTGATGCGAAAGCTCCTGCGCGAAACATCCCGGCCCGACCAGCGCCAGGGCCAGCAGCGCCACCTTGCGGGCATCGGTATGCGATGAACGAAGCAGATCTCGAAGCTGCTCGGGTTCCCAGTTGGCCTTCAGCAAATGCAACAGCCCGGCAACGTCCTTGCTGGCAAGCAGGGGCTGAACCTGTTCCACGAAGTGCGAAGGATCGATGTGGTCCAAAATTTCCATCCCGCCGAATTTTAGGGCCGGGGCGCCGGCCGTTCCATTCAAAGCGCAATTTTAGCCGAAAAACGGCATTATTCAGCCGTAATCCCTATCACGGCGTGCCCGGGCGGTGGAATTGCGATTCCCCGCCGCCCCCCGGTTCCTGCTGAGCCTGCATAGCATGCTCGCTGTAGGGGTCGGAATAAAGCGTTTCCCGCTGCGAAATGGGCATATCCAGCGGCTTCGGCTCGTACCCCGTCTCTAGCCGCGAACTGCACCCCGCGGCCAAAACCAGAAGCAATACGAACCGATGCCCTTTGTCTGCCATTGCACCCAAAACCATAACACATCACCCCATCAAGTAAAGCACATCACATCTCACCAGATGATTCCTCACCCTCTTTGGAATACGATGTCAACGGATCGCCTCACAGGAGAATCACTTGCCCCCGCCGCAGAACAAAACTCCCAACGATTTCCGCATCGCCGCCCTCGAGACCAAAACCGCCGCGCGACAGCAGAACCTGATGCTCTCCGGCTCGGGAATCCCCTGGGAAGACCGCGGATCGCTGGGGATCCTCTCCGCATTTTTCGCCACGGCCTTTGGCATGATCTTCAAGCCCGCCGCCACGCTCGCCAAAATGGCCCGGCCGGAAACGAGCAAGGATGCCCGCATCTTCACCTACGCCTGCGCCGCCGTCTGGTTTCTCGCCGTGCTGATCCAATCCGCCTTCGCCTATTTCGTCTTTTACAATCGCGACGCCTCCGCCAACATCGACGGGCAGCAGTATCTCATCAACACCCTGGGCGAAGCCGCTGTCGTTGGCGTCGCTGCCTTCCTGGCGCCACGAATCATCGCCTGGATGTTTTACCGGCTGACTTCCTTCGATATGACCAGCAAGGCCCCCTTCGTGCTCGTTTACAACTGCATCGCCTACCTGATGGGCATCAGCCTGCTGGCGCTGATCCCCGGCGGACCCAAACCCACACTCGCCATCGGCCCGATCCTCGCCGGCCTCTGGATGTTCGCCGCGATGCTTATCGTCGCCATCAAATATCTGCGCATCCGCGCCGTTGCCGCGATCATCGGGTCCATCCTCACATTCGTCGCCGTTTCCGCAATCATCGTTGCGGCGCTCTTCGCGTTCACTTTCCTCTGGACGACGATGATGCCTTACTCGGCTTTCCCCGCGCCGATCGTTCCCGTGAAATATCAGTAATGACCCTCGCCCCCTCCATCTCCCGCCGCCGCCAGGCGCTGCTCGATCGCATCCATCGCCGGTTTGAAACCGTCACCGAAGATATCGGCATCGGCAAGCTGTCGATCCGCTTCACCCGCGCCGCCGATCCCAATCGCGTGCTGGACGATATCGTCGCCGAGGAAGACCGCCGCGAAAAACTCACCGGCATCCGCCAGGACGATCCCCAGCATCTTCCCTACTGGGCGGAGTTGTGGGACAGCGCCCGCGGCATCGCCGCCGCGCTGGCGAAAATGAATCTCACCCCCGAAACCGAAGTCTTGGATTTAGGCTGCGGTATGGGCCTGTGCGGCGCTGCCGCCGCCGCGCTGGGCGCCCGCGTCATCCTCGCCGACGTCGAGCCCCCGGCCGTCCTCTTCGCGCGCCTCAATTGCCTGCCGTTCGGCAGCCGAGCCAGCGCCCGCCAGCTCAACTGGCAGATCGACCGCCTCCCGCGCCAATTCGATCTCATCCTCGGCGCCGACATCCTCTACGAACGCCCGCAGTGGAATTTCCTGAATGAATTCTTCAAAACCCACTTGGCCGAAAGCGGCACGATCCTCCTGGGTGAACCCGGCCGACCCTCAGGCGATTCATTCATCCCCTGGATCACGCAAAATGGATGGAACCTGGAAGAATCCGCAGAAATGACAACCCCCACCGAAAAGCGTATCCGCGTTCTGAAACTAACGCGCCCCAATTAAATTCAAACGCCCACGGCGCCGCCGTGGGAATTCTCAAGCCACCGCCCGCAGCCTCCGTCGTCCCACGATCGCAACCTCCACACGGCAATCCAGCATCTCCTCCAGCAACCGAAACTTCTTCCGGCGTGAAAACACCCGGTGCGCCTTGGCCGACATCTCACGTGGCCGGCACACGATGCGAATCTGCTGCCCGCGGCGTGAAATGGTGAGTTGTGGCGACGGCAATCCCCGGCTGTCCAGTGCATCGGCCGCGCGCAAAAACGCCAGCAGCAGCCGCACTTTTTCCATATCGCCCACGCGCCCCAGGGCCGGATCATGCTGCATGGGCGGCACCGCCCCGCGATGCCGCAGCGCCAGATACGCCAGCACTCGCCGCTGCCGCTTCTTCAGCGGAAGCTCTTTGTTTCGCCGGATGATCCGCGCGCCAATCGCCGGGTGATTCTTGTTGTTGACTGATCTCCCCACATCATGCAGATAAGCCGCGAGCTTCAGCAGCCGCAGATCGCTGCGCTTCAGGCGGTGTATAGGCAGGGTCATTTCAAACAGCGAGCAGGCGATTGCCGCCACCCGCCGCTCATGGCGAACCCCGCCGAGCTGCTGGGAAATCCACTGGTGAAACCAGGAGAGAGATGAAACGCTTTGGCCTTCCATGCCGGGTTTACTCATTGAAACCTCCAAATACTCCTTTGTATTCGGCCTGAATCATAGTATCGGTTTATTTGGATTGCGCAAAGAGGCTCCAGAAGAAAAGCTTGGATAGATGTTTATATTTCACCTTTTTATCGGTGGGGGGGATAAGAACGTGGAAGGCAGGGTGTACGGGGGTAAAGACAAAAATAAACAGATGGCCACTTCTGCATTTCTCTTCGCGCCTTCCCTCCCCGGTCTCTCCGTTACTATTATTGGGCACAAGGACCCCTCACTTATGTCGCGGATGATCAAGGCCGATGCGAGTGTGTCGCCTGGCGCTGATGGAGGCGTCCGGGACGATGGTGCGTCCAAAAAGAGCGATATGACGGCGTTCGTGGAATCGTGTGTAGAGACTGTAGCCGGCTCGGCCCAGGCCGCCGATCGCCATGCGCGCCATCTGCCCACCTTCAGCAAGCTGCTGCGGCTTCTCAAGGACAAGCAAAATATTCTGATCACGACCCATCGGCTTCCCGATCCCGATGCGCTGGCAAGCGGCTGGGCGCTGTACCTCCTCATCCAGGCGAAATTGCCGGAGGCGAAGCTCACGATGTCGGTGCGCGACCTGCCGGCGGGGGGCGTCAACGAGACGTTCGTCAAGCGGTCCAACCTGAAACTTGCGCCCTGGGATGATTCGGCGCTGGGCGCATATGACGCGATCATCCTCACGGATGTCATGCCCAGCGCGGCATCCAGCCCGCTGCCCGAGACAATCGTCCCGCTGGCGGTGATCGATCACCATCGTTCGCGATACAAGTCGAAATCACCCTTCCTGGATATCCGTCCCGATGTTGGCGCGACCAGCTCGATCATTTTCAGTTATTACATGGAGATGGAAGAGCCGATCTCGCCGGACCTCGCGGCCTCGCTGCTGTATGCGATCGAGTCGGACCTCGCGGGCTCGGCAGGCCAGCCGGGGGAGCTGGACAACATCGCCCTGTCGGGCCTGACGCTGCTGGCGGACACGCGAAAGCTCTACCAGATGCGGTACGTGGATTTGCCGCAGAGTTATTACGTTTGCTATTACAGCGGGCTGGCCAGCGCGATGTATTACGACAGTGCGATCATCTCGCACCTGGACACGATCGATTCACCCGAGCAACCGGCGATGATCGCCGATTTTCTGCTGCGGTTTGAGGCGGTGCAGTGGTCGATGACGACGGCGCTGTACGGGAACCGCCTGGTGATCAGCCTGCGGACAAGCAGCGGAAAGCTGTCGGCTGCGGACATGATCCGCCGCCTGTTGCGCGGCGAAGGCGAAGGGGGCGGCCACCGCGCCAAGGCCGGGGGATATATCCTCCTGGAATCGGCCACTCCCGCGGCCATCGACCGCAAGCGAGCCCTGCTGCGAAGACGGTTCCTCAGGGCACTGGGGATCAAGCAGACGCAGGGTAAGCGGTTAGTGCCTCGAGAATAGTTGCGAGTTGCATCCCGCGACTGTTTCAAAAAACATCTTGTGAATTTCCGGGGGGAAGCCTAATCTTATAACAACTCTATTACGGCAATCATGAATCGTGCGTTGAACGATCAGTTGGCTCTTATTCGCATCGATGGAATGCATTGCCACCGGTGTGAACAGACGATCTCCAAGGCGCTGTCAAATAAGCCCGGAGTGCACGAAGTCGAGGTGGATTTCAACAGCCAGCTCGCCTCGGTGTTGTATGATCCGCAATCCGTGAAAATCGGGGAACTGATGGCCGCGGTGGATGAGGCGGGGTATACGGCGGTATCGTTCACCCAGAGCAGCGCAAGCACCACCACTTGAAGATCTTCAAATCGGAATCATTGATAAATTTGAATTTCTTTGTTTAGCGGCCCCGCTTGCGGGGCGCTCTCGGCCAAGCGAATGGCGGCCACTGCGGATCATTCCACAACACCCTTCATTTGCAGATGCCCGGTAGGAACCTCGTGTGAGCCCGTCATAGGCTCATCCGTAATCGCGAGCGTCACGTTGCCCCCCGCGGGCAGTTGAGGGATGTTTCCGAGCAGGGTTGCCGTGCCGCTTGGGCTGACGTCGAATGTGCCCGCGGGAATTTTGTCATTGCCATGAATCAGCCATAGCTCGTAAGTTTTACCATCGGGAGCGGGCTTCATTCCGCAGGTGAAGAAGTACCAATTTTTCATGGCCGGATCGAGGAACACATGCCCCACTGCCGACGGCTGTAGCGAGCCGGTCAACTCGGCGAATTTCATCCCATGGAGGGATTGCTGGAAATCAGAGAGCTGCGTCTCGGCGATGAGCAACTGCCCCTGGAGCGCGGCGATTTTCTGCTGATCTTCCGGTGCATGAACATTGACGGGCATGAACTGGCGAACGACCAGAAGCGTCACCGCCACCGCCAGCACGGCGGCGATTGCCGCGGGCAGGACGAAGCGATCCCACGTGCCGATTCTCATGGGCGCGTTTTGCGGCTGAATCGAAATCTGCCTGAATATTTTCTCCTTGAGCGGGGCAGGAAGCTCATGCGGCGGCAGATTCAGCGGCAGCATCGCCAGAGTGGTATGCGCCTCGGCGAGAACGCCCGCGCAGGTGGGGCAACCGGCGGCAAGATGCTGGCGCAGCTCGGCCGCTTCCTCCGGCTCAAGCACGCCGGCAGCAAAAAGCAGCAGAGAATCTCGTCGATCAGCGCAGTCCACTCTAATCCTTACGTAAACAGTCCCGCAGGCGGATTAACCCCTGTCTTATATACGTCTTGACCGTCCCCAAAGGTTTATTGAGACGTTGGGCCACCTCCGTGTGGGTCAAACCGTCAAAAAACGCCAATTCCACCGCCTCGCGGAACACGGGGTCGAGCTGACTCATCGCCCGCCGAACTCGCTGGGCATTTTCTTCCAGAACCGCGCTGGCGGGCGGGTCGGGAGCCGCGGAAGCCGTTTCGGGCGCGGCGTCAGCCGAAACGGTCGATCTCCCCTTCGATCCGGCCGACCGCCGCCGATCAATCGCGCGGCTCCGGGCCAGCGTGATCAGATAAGTCATCGGCGCTCCGCGCGCGGCGTCGTATCGGCTCGAGGCGCGCCAGATTTCCAAAAAGACATCGGAAACGAGTTCCTCGGCTTCGGAGCGGTTGTGAAGGATTCGCATGCCCAGCGTGAAGATCAACCCGCCGTAACGATCGTACATGGCTTCCAGCGCGGCGGCGTCGCGGCGTTCGATGCGAGCCATAAGCTCGTAATCATCTGGCGTAAGGGGCATGGATGCAGGAATAATAACGGAAGGAAATGGTTTAGAGAACCGTCAAACCAATCGTGGGGCCAGTTGTTCGCACAGGTCGATGAGTCGGTCGAATTCGATTTCGTCAAACGGGCGCGCGGAGAAATCGAGGATCAGGTGGTTGCCGAACAAAACCAGGCCGATGTCCGCCGGCAGCAGCGCCGGCGCGGTGGATTCAGCCAGCGCCCGGGCGGCGCGGGATTCGACCCCAAAGATCATGAAGCGCTGCGTCGGCATCAGCGAGGGATAGCTGGAAAGCGAAAAGAGATCGGCCGCGCTGATGGTGTGCGCTGTGGGCCGCAGCGCGGTGGCGGGCCACGCGGTTTTCAGGGTGCGGAAAATCAGGTTCCAACGCCGGGCGGCGATGACGGCGGAGTCGATCGTGGTTTCCGCGGTCTCAAATTGCACGAGCGTGAGATTTTCACCTCTCAGGACGGAGCGCGGTTTGGGATTGAATCGCTGCAGCGCATCCAGCGCGGAGAGATTGGCCTGCCCATCGGCCCAGCGCAAGTTTCGCGAGCGCGCCCACTGCGCCAGCGCCAGGGCGCGGCGATTTTTCGTTTCGCGCCTGACCAGCGCGGCGAAAACCCACACGCTGGCGCCTAAAATCAGGATGAGGGTCGACAGCACCATCAGGATTGGCGAAATGCGGTGAACGTCATCGCCGGCGGCCATGAGGCGGCATTGTAAGGACCGCCGATAATTTCCGCAGCATCACCGGTATTTGCGGTGGCGGGGCGAGCGGGCCGCGAGTTATCGGGAAGCGCGAATCGGCCGAATGAATTTGATCTGAAGTTTCTGACGATAGTCCCCGGCGACGCCGAACAGCCCGGGAGGATCATGACGGAATTTGCACCCATCGTCGAGGAAATGAAGGAGCGGTACGACATCCGCGTGCGCCGCTGGCGCTCGAGCATGAGCGGCAAGGCGTGGCGGGTCTATTACCACGACGGCCGGGCAATGAACTGGATTGAATCACCCCGCCCCCGGACGCCCATCAGCCTGGCGATTTTTCTCCATGAGGTGGGGCATCACGTCATCGGTTTCCAGCGATATCGCCGGCGATGCGAGGAGGAATTTCACGTCTGGATGTGGGCGCTGGCGGCAATGCGCCGACACGGGGTCGAGCCGGATGCGAAGGTGCACCGCCGCGTGGATTTGTCGATGCGATACGCCGTGGGCAAGGCGCTGCGCAGGGGGATCAAGACCATGCCGGAATCGCTGCTGCGGTATTTGCCCCAGGCGGCTTGAAAATCCGCCAATAAAGAAGCCCCCAATCCCGGAACAACATTGGGTAGAGGGGGCTGATTCGAGAATTTCTTCAGAATTCAATTTGTGATTGGCGCGACTTCCGGCTCTGGAGTACGGGTCTCGGCAATTGCCTTGGATTCCTCCTCGGTCCGGGGATGAATCCGCAGTACGCCGTCTTCCATCACCATGCGAATCTTGGCCAGGGCCTTGTTCTGGATCTGACGTACGCGCTCCTTGGTGACGCCGATCGTCTTGCCGACTTCTTCCAAAGTCATCGGAGAATCTTCGGCCTGCTGCCAATTAAACCGGCGGCGAATCACCTGCTGCTCCACCGTCGAAAGATCGGCGAGGTTGCGATCGACAATTGCCTTTAGCTCGTCGATGCAGTCGTCTTCGATGGTATCGCGGCGGCGATCGGCCCAGTCGCTCTGCTCCATCTCCGGCTCGAATTCCACCGGGAACCGTGTGCGATGCTTTGAGGACTTCATCGCCGTGCGGCTGAAGGCCTTGAGAATCGCCCGGCACGCGTAGGTGCTGAATTTGAAGCCGCGATCCACGGAGAATTTGTCCACCGCGCGGAGCAGGGCCATATTGCCTTCGCTGACCACTTCGGCGAAATCGACTTCGCCGAGGCGGGTCCGCTTGGCCATCGCCAGCACCAGCGCGAGGTTGGTGCGGACGAGATATTCCCGAAAATGTTCAAACTTCCGGTGCCAGTCGAGGAATTCCTTCGCCTGGCTCAGCGTAAGGCCAGTCGAGCGAATTTGCTTTTGCAGCGCGACCAGCCGCTTCTTGCAGTAGTTGAACCGCAGGAACATGAGCCGCTCTTCCGGGCCTTTCATGAGCTGCGGCGGCGATCCGTTGACCAGGTCGGCGACATCATCCCGGGTGGGTTGATACCAGCTTGTCAGCGGCAGCTCGCGCTCCGCATCCTCGGTGAAAAGTTCCGCCTCGACATGCTTGCGGCGGAAGGTGCTGCTGTCCATGTAGCTGTAATTTTCCAGCATCAGACGGTCGATCCGCTCGCGCATGTCGCGTGGGACGGAAGCGTTCCGCTTGGGCTGTTTCTTCAATTCTTTCATTAGCACGGCCATCGATGGCCTCCTTTTCCGAACGTCCAGCGAGTCAGTTCAGAATCATGACTACCGCAAACGGCGTTCACGTCTGCGGAAAATTATTCGATCATTCCAATAATATTGATAGTACGTAGATTAACACGCTTTGGATTGCAGCCTAACTGGTTATTCTGCAGCAGGTAACAATCCATGGTCTGCGCGAAATCCAACGGCGGCGGTTGGTGGACATTTATATTGACTTCGGTCGCCCATTCCCGGCATTGGTCACTTTTTGGCAGAGCGACTATCCTCATCTGCCAAAAGACATCCACGAGAGCCGGTTTTGATGCGGGAAAAAATCTGTTTTGGCGGGACTTTCAATCCCATTCACCATGGGCACCTCTTGTGCGCCCGGGCGGCGGCCGAGGCGGTGGGGGCCAGCCGCGTGGTGCTGTTTCCCACCGGCGAGCCGGCCCATCGGGCCGGGCAGGCCGATCTAGCCGCGAGCGCACATCGCATCCAGATGTGCCGGCTGGCGATCGAGGGGGTTGAAGGATTTGAGATCGATGACCGCGAATGCCGCCGGGCCGGGCCAACCTTCACCATCGACACCGCCCGGGAATTGAAGCATGAGGGCTGGAATAACGTCACCTGGCTGATCGGCGCGGATATGCTCAACGCGCTGCCGAAGTGGCGTGAGCCGGAAGCGCTGCTCCAGGAGGTGGAATTCCGGGTGATGGCCCGCCCGGGGATTCAATTGGATTGGGAGAATTTGCCGGCGCAGTTTCGTTTTTTGCGGGAGAATGTGGTGGCCGTTCCGCAGATCGATATCAGCGCAACGGAAGTGCGCCGGCGCGTGGGGTTGGCGAAGTCGATTGAGTATTTCTGCCCGGCAGCGGTCTGCAGATATATCGAGGATCATGGGCTATATCCAGGCGAGAAATGATTAATCATTACGACATCGCGTATGGCCTGGGGGTGGGGATATCGTCTCCGTTCTGGCTGGCGCGGCGATCGACGCGGACAAAAGTGCTCCGGGCATTTTCGCAGCGGATGGGGTACGTCCCGGGGCGGGATACGTCGCGGCCGGCGATCATGATTCACGCCGTGAGCCTGGGAGAGATCAACGCGACGCGCTCGCTCATCGAGCGACTGCGGGCGGCGCGGGCGGATACTGCGTTCATCGTGTCGGTGACAACGGAAACGGGTTATGCGCGCGGACTGGAGCTGTACGGCTCGGCGGCGGATGTGACGCTGGTGCGATATCCACTGGATTTTTCGCCGGCGGTGGATCGCCTGCTGGTCGCGCTGCGACCGGCGGTGGTGGTGCTGATGGAACTCGAGGTGTGGCCGAATTTCATCCGCCGCTGCGCCCAGCGGAAGATTCCCGTGCTGCTGATCAATGGAAGGATCACGCCCGGAAGTTTCCGGAAATATCGGCTCGCCCAGCCGCTGGTCGGTTCAATGTTCGCCCGGCTGAATCACGCGGCCGTGCAGGATGAAACCTACGCGCGAAGATTCCTGGAACTGGGCGTGCCCGAGGCGCGCGTGAGCGTGACCGGCACGATGAAGTTCGACAGCGCAACGGTCGCTGATTCCCTGCCGGGGCAACAGGAGTTGGCTAATGCGGTTGGCCTGCGAGAGAGAGAGCGCATCTGGGTCTGCGGTTCAACCGGTCCGGGCGAAGAGGCGATGATCGTGCCGATTTACCGGCGATTGCTGGAGAAATTCGCCGATCTTCGCCTGGTGATCGTGCCGCGAAAACCGGAGCGATTTGACGAAGCGGCCGGAGTCATCACCAGTGCGGGATTTCCGGTCATTCGACGCTCGCGGCCGGGTGAGATCCCGCCGAAGGCCGAGCTTCCGGCGATTGTTCTGGGGGATACGATCGGTGAGCTTCGGAAGTTTTATGCGCTGGCGGAGGTGGTGTTCGTGGGGCGGACGCTGGTGGACCTTGGACATCGCCAGCATGGGAGCGACATGATCGAACCGGCGGCGCTGGGCAAGCCGGTGGTGGTCGGGCCGTTCACCGCGAATTTCGCCGATGCCATGGATCGGTTTACGGCCGCCGATGCGATGGCGGTAGTGCAAAATCCGCAGGAGCTTGGGCGCGCGGTGGAAAAAATGCTGGCCGATCCGGCGGAAGCGCGGCGCCTGGGCGAGCGGGCGCGCGATGTCGTGAAGGCCGGCCAGGGCGCGACCCAGCGCAACGCGGCGATCATTCTTGACACGCTGGGTGCGGTCTCGACGATGGACCGGCGATGAAGCTGCTAAATCGGCTGGAGCGGAAATTCGGGGATTTTGCCATTCCGCATCTCACCTTGTTTATCCTGGCGCTTCAGGCATTTGTCTGGGCGATGATCAAGTGGCGAGAGGATTTCATCGGCCTGCTGGTGCTGACCAACTTTGGGCTCATGCACGGCCAGGCCTGGCGGCTGCTGACGGTGCTGTTCATTCCGCCGACGACCAACCTGCTGTTCCTTTTTTTCTTCCTCTACTTTTTTTACATGATCGGAACGGTTCTTGAGACTCAGTGGGGAACGTTCAGGTACAACATTTATGTGCTGATCGGATATCTGGCGACGATACTTTCGGCCCTGATTCCCGGCGCTATTGTGACAAATTTTTACCTGATCGAATCGATTTTCCTCGCGTTCGCTTGGCTGTTTCCGGACTTTCAGATACTGCTTTTTTTCATCCTGCCGGTGAAGGTGAAATGGCTCGGCCTCGTGGTCTGGATCTGGTATGCGTACGCGGTGCTGACGGGAACCTGGACCGATCGTGCCGAAGTAGCGGCCGGGACGCTGAATTTCGTGATCTTTTTTCACGACGACCTGCTGCAATGGATGCGGACCTCGCAGCGGAAATTCAAGGGGAATATCAAACGGGCGCATGATCTCGAAGAAAAAGGACCCATGCACGTGTGCGCGGTCTGCGGCGTGACGGAACTATCGGATCGGAAAATGGAGTTTCGCTATTGCCCCCTGTGCGCCGGAACACCGGCGTATTGCATCAACCACATCGCTAATCATGTGCACAAATAGTTGCCAGTTGCCTACGGCTCATACTGACAGCCGGCGCACTCCTCGTCCTGACACGGCTCCACGTGCGCCGTCGCATTCGCCTGTCCCAGCGTCTGCTCAATTTCATGCTCGATGGAGCTGGCGCTTTGATGGGCCTGCTCGATGGTCCAGTGACGGGGGAGGACAATGTGGAAATCGACCCAGCAATCACGCCCGCTCTGGCGATATCGCAATTTGTGATAACTGCAAATCCTCGGCTCTTTCGCGGCGATGCCCACGTGCGAATTGAGCATTTCCTCCAGCTTTTTTCGCAGGATCGGGTCTTGCTCGTCCATCAGACCGGCGGCGGAGCGCTTGATCAGGCGCATTCCAAGGAAGGCGATATAAACGGCCACCGCCAGCGCGGCTGCTGGGTCGAGCCATTTCCAGCCCGTGAGTCGAACGATGGCGATCGCGATCAGAACGGCGACGCTGTCCAGCGCATCGACCATGAGATGGATACCCGCGGCCTCCAGCGTCAGCCCGCGATTTTTCCGGCCGAAAATCCAGAGCGATGAACCGAGCATGGCATTGCCGATCAGCGCCACGGTCATCAGCGCCAGTCCGAGATCAAGCTTGTGGATTTCATTGGCTTCCCCGGCGACCAAAGAGATGGCGACTTTTCCGATAATCAGCAGCGAAGCCAGGAGAATGGTCGCGCCTTCCAGCCCGGCCGAGAAAAATTCGACTTTGCCGTGACCGTAGGGATGATCGGCATCGGCGGGACGATGCGCCAGGCTGATCGAATAAACTGCAAACCCGGCGGTGACGACGTTGGCCATGTTCTCCAGCGCGTCGGAAAAGACGGCTTGCGATCGCGTGATGAAGTAGGCGATCAGCTTGATCGCCAGCAGCCCGATTCCCACGAACAGGGAGAGCAGCGCCCATCGCATCTCCGGCCCGCGAAGATGCGACAGCTTACCAACGGTGCCATCAGTGACGGCCATGTGGGCAATGAGTAATGGCGGGCGCGAGAAGAGGCAAGAGAGCCGGGCCGTGTCGGCCCGGAATCCCCTCAATTCCTCTCCACCCCCAGCCACCCCTGCGGCTGATCAATCACCACCCACCGAAACGCCCCGGCCGTCAAATGATCGACATCCGGCAGCAGATTGCTCTCATCCACCATTGCGCTCGCCACCAGAAAATTCATCCCGAAAACGCCGTCCAGCGTCAACGAGCGATTCTGCAAATCCTTCACTGTGATATCCGCCACCAGCACCGGCGCGTGATCGAAGACAATCGGCTTTCCCCCGACCGTCGGCAGCGCCAGCTTGTCCAGGAAAAATCCCGCTGACTTTTTCGACCCGCCGATGCCGCCTACCGTCATCACAAATTGCCGCTGCGTTCCCGGCCCCACCAGCCGCGGGTGGTTCGTCCCCTCCGTTCCCGGCGCATACCTCACGCCTAGAAGCTCCGCCTGTTTCACCGAAATCATCGAAGCCGCCGCGCCCGTATCCAGCAGCCACCCTCCCGAAATGCTCTTGCCATCATGCGTGACCATCACCTCCACCATCGGGTTCGCCGCGATCGCCGGCGGCGCCGCGCCCGCCGGTGAGATCCGCGTGAATCGCGCGAACGATGCAAAGCTCAATTTCACTCGCTCCGAAGTTTTCGGAATCGGCGCTCCAATGGCCGCCCCGGCCTTCGCATCGTACAAATACGTCCGAATCTTATCCGACATCGCATTCACATCGCGATTGTCCATCACGATGATCTTCCCCGAAATCACCGGCATCCCCACGATATCCAAATCCTCCAGCGCCAGCGCCGACAGAAAATCACCGCCCACTGACAGCGGCCCAATCTCCGTCCGAAACGGACCCGCCGCCAGGTTGTAAGTAAACGGAATCGAATCCTTCTGATCGGTCACAACCGTCGGCGTCATCGGCGCAATCGACAGAAAAATCGGCTCCGACACGGCAAAGTCGCTCCCACCGCCCACCCCCACATCCGCAAACCGCGCCTCGGCGTTGCCGGCGGTCTCGCGCCCGATGCCCAGCATCTTCGCCGTATTCGCCGATAAATCGATCGAACTTGCCCCCGTGTCCAGAAATGCTTCGACGTTGAACACATCCCCGCTCCCCATCAGCACCGGCCCACCCGCCTCCCGCCTGACCACCAGGTTCACCCTTGGCTGATCAATCGCCGCCGGCTGCACGCCGTCAATATCATCCGCCCACGCGCACGGCGCTGCGCACATCATCACGCAAACAATCGCCCACCTTCGCATCGGCTTACGCCTCCGCAAAATCGTTCCGACCTGTCAGAAGATGATACGCCTCCGCATAACGCCGCCGCGTCCCCGCGACCACATCCTTCGGCAGGGCCGGCGCGGGCGGCTTCTTGTCCCATTTCACCGATTCGCAGTAATTCCGCACATATTGCTTGTCAAAACTCGCCTGGTCCCGCCCCGGCGAATATTCATCCACCGGCCAGAATCGGCTGCTGTCCGGCGTCAGCACCTCGTCGATCAATATCAATTCCCCACCCGGCAACCGCCCGAATTCAAATTTCGTATCCGCGATGATCACCCCGCGTCCCCGCGCATAATCCGCCGCCATCCCATACAGCTTCAGCGTCCGCCGCCGCAGCTCGCTCGCCGTCGATTCCCCGATCCGCTCCACCGTTTCCTCAAATCCGATATTCATATCGTGCCCCGATTCCTCCTTCGTCGCCGGCGTGAAAATCGGCTCCGGCAGCTTCTCACACTGCTTGAGCCCCGCCGGCAATTGAATCCCGCACACCGTCCGGCTCTGCTGATATTCCTTCCATCCCGACCCCGCCAGATATCCCCGCGCCACGCATTCGATCGGAATCACCGCCGCTTTCTTCACCAGCATCGATCTCCCCTCAATCTGTTCGCGATACGCCTTCAGCGAAGCCGGATATTTCCCCACGTCCGCCGCGATTAGATGATTCGCAAACTCCCCCGCGAATTTCTCAAACCAGAACAGGCTGATGGCCGTGAGAATTTTCCCCTTCCCCGGAATTCCATTGGGCATCACGCAGTCAAACGCGCTGATGCGGTCCGTCGCCACGATCAGAAGCTGTTCCCCCAGATCATAAACATCCCGAACTTTCCCGCGTCGCACCGGAAACGGAAGATTGGATTGCAAGAGTGTGTTTGGCATGGAAGTAATATTGTTGGGGCGGATGGAAGTTTCAAGGGGAATTCTTTCGCCTCGCTGCAAATGGATGCCCGACCGTCGCCAGGCCCACCATGCCCGCCCGAAGCGGCCACCGAGCCAATCATTCGAGCCCATGCCCTCATTCGGCACCACACACGCAACGATAAAAATGAATTTGCATTTCAGCAGCCACATCCCAAAGATATTTCAAAAATTAAGGATAAGTCAGATTCCCTCGCAACTAAAACCCCTTCTGCTAATATTTCCCCGCACAACTTATGTCCCTCAAGTTCGAAATCTACCGTGACGGCACCCGCGTGATGCAGTTCACGCCGGTCGCGCCCATGGCCATGGGGCCCGAAAGCGTCCCGTTGCATTCGGAGATCGTCTTCCGCGACGGCTTCCTCGTCATCGAACGCGCCGAAGAGCATCCCATGGGCCTGGCGCTGCTTTGGGATGTCCCCGGCGTCGGAACTTATCACCTGGAAACCACCCGTCTCCAGCACCGCGAGCAGCCCTACAACCTCAATGTCGAGCTGGCGCGCTGCCGCCTCATGAAAATCGTCCAGAAGCAGGAAGACTGGAACCTCTTCGATTTCCCCAAGGCGGAGAAATTCATCCAGCGATTCCGCGAAAGCCAGAGCTTCCTCGCCGATGCACTGGGCATGCTCCCCGAATCCGCCGAGGCCGCCAAGCTCGCGGACCAATCCCTCGCCATCTCCGTCGATCTTTCCGAGCAGCTTGCGATGTTCCACGGCGAGCTGCTCATCAACCGCCGTCGCCAGACCAACGCATTCGTCAAGCACATCGTCGGTTGCCGCGTCGATTCGGTGATTCAAAACCAGAAATACAAGGACACCCTCACCGCCAATTTCGATTATGCCGTCCTGCCCATGCGCTGGAAGCAGATCCAGCCGCACGAACACACCTTCGACACGGCCCCGCTGGACGAATGGGTCGATCTTCTCACCAAGAAGCGACTCCCCATCATCGCCGGTCCGCTCATCGATCTGACGGATGATGAAGTCCCCGACTGGATGTTCATGTGGGAACACGATTTCGACACCATGCGCGAGCTCGCCTACGAATATGTCCAGAAAATCGTCACCCGCTATCGCAAATCGGTTTCCGTCTGGAACGTCTGCGCCGGCCTGCACACCAACAGCGTCTTCACCCTCAGCTTCGAGCAGATCATCGAGCTCACCCGCCTGCTCGTCGCACAGGTCAAAACCCTGCTGCCCTCGGCTCGCACGCTGGTGACCGTAAAATTCCCCTTCGGCGAGCACCACGCCCGCAGCCGCGCCAGCGTGCCCCCGATGCTCTATGCGGAAATGGTCGCTCAATCCGGAATCAACTTCGAAGCCTTCGGGCTCGAATACGAAATGGGCGTCGCCTCCCCCGGCATGTTCACGCGCGATATGTTCCAGTTCAGCAGCATGCTCGACAAATTCTCCACACTGGGCCGCCCGCTGTTTCTCACGAGCCTCAACGTGCCCGGCCGGGCCACGCCTGATCCCCACGACCGCTCCGAAGGCAAGTTCGATCCCATTCTCGCCGGCAAATGGAAACGACCCTGGGACCCCGATCTCCAGGCCGAATGGCTCGCCGCCGCCTATCGCGTCGCCCTCAGCAAGCCGTACATCGAATCCATCGCCTGGGGCAACCTCGCCGATATCTCCCCATCGCTTCCCGCCGGCGGCCTTCTCGACGACATGCTCAAGCCCAAGCCCTCCTTCAACCGCCTCCAGGAAATGCGCGAGCAGTTCCACTCCTGGCAGCGCAAAGGCTGATCGTGTCCCTCACCGCCTCCCAGAGCCGCGGCCTGCTGATCCTCCTGATCATGCTCCTCCTGCTGCTCGCCGTCCGCCTAGTCCTCAATCCGCAAAAAATCCCAGAAAGCGCTGCGCTGATCAATTCATCCCCCGATCGCCTCGCCGACAAAATCGATCCCAACCTCGCCACAGAATCCGAACTCGCCGCCATTCCCGATCTCGGCGAAATTCGCGCCGCCGCCATCATCGCGTACCGCCAAAATTTTCAGCTCGCCCACCCCAACCACACCGCATTTCGTCAACTTTCCGACCTCGAACAAATCCGCGGCATCGGCCCCTCCACCGCCGAAAACCTCAGCCCCTACCTTATCTTTAGTAGCGTGGGCGTCTCGCCCACATCTTCAATTCAACCACAAAAATGACCTCCCCAAAAATCGTAAAAACTACTTCATCTTCGCGAACTTTATGATAGATTCGCCTTCCACAATCAAACGGAAGGGACGCAAATGCCAACCGCCATTTCGCTATTTAGGAAATACCGTCTGCTTGGTACCGGCGCTCTGCTCGCACTGCTAATCCCGTACGTCAGCCTCGCAAAGGCTGGAATCACTGTTGCGACCGTGCCAGTGGACAATCCCGGTAACGCGCCTGACACGACCGTCGCGAGCGACGGCACCAGCGGCTACGGTGAAGTAGATTATGATTACAATATCGCCAAGTATGATGTCACTGCGGGGCAGTATTGTGCATTTCTCAACGCGGTTGCCGCGACGGATACATATGGCCTATACAACGCAAATATGCTCGACGGCTATTTTGCCCCCTGTGGTATCGTTCAAGAGGGTACCCCTGGCAACTATACGTACGCTCCTACGAAAAACCCAAATTTTCCCGTGAACTATGTTACCTTTTGGGACGCGGCACGGTTCGCTAACTGGTTAGCGAATGGCCAACCTACGGGGTCGGAGGGACCAGGGACCACAGAGACGGGCACTTACACCTTAACCTCGGCTGCCATTGCCAATAATTCCGTTACGAGGAACCCGAATTCCACATGGTCTGTGGCGAGCGAAAATGAATGGTACAAGGCCGCATACTACGATCCGTCTAATGCCACCTACTATGAATATGCTACCCAAAGCGACACGTTGCCGAGCAATGTTTTGTCAGCTACAGGACAAAACAATGCCAATTACTACGCTGGTGGCTACACGGACCCGGTGAATTACCTTACGGCGGTTGGTGCGTTCGCCTCGTCTCCCAGCGCCTATGGCACGTACGATCAAGCGGGTGACGTAATGAATTGGAACGACGCGATTGTATTCGGTGGGCGTGGATTGCGAGGCAGTTTCGTGAGCATCGAGGAAACCGACCTGCCGTCCAGCATCCGCTCAGACACAGAACCGACTTACGCGGACTACTCCGTCGGATTTCGAGTTTCGGAAGTTCCCGAGCCTGCAACCACCCTCAGTCTGCTCGCCATGTCTTCTCTCACGTTGCTTCAGAGGCGACGACGCGCACGCTAAAACTGACGCGGGAAGCCTTAAGCCGCCGACCCAATCACCGCCCTCAACCCCTTCGCCACCAGTTTCGCTCGGCTGATCCTATGCCTTTTCGCATACGCATCCGCCTGATGCAGTAACTCCTTTTCAACCGTCAAGGAAATTGTCTTTGCCCCCTTGCCAATCTTTGGCCGTCCCATCTTCGCCTTAAACCGCCGCCACTGCCGGCGCTCGCGAACATTAAGTGGCCGCGAGCGGGCGAGGCGGTCCCACGGGTCCTCCGCATCCAGTTCCTGATAAATCCGTTCCTTCTCCGAAACCGGCAACGCGATAAATGCGTCAATCGCGGAAACCTTCTTTTTTCGCATCCGTATCTCCTTGTAACCTCGTCGCTGCCGAGTTTCCAGCCAACTAATATCTCCAAAATTCTATTGAACAAATTCGCCAGTTAGGTTATTGTTAACCCACACATGCACTCCCAGCCAGAAATGCAATTCCTACACTGCTCAACTGCTCTCCTCTCAAGCCTCTCGCGCAGCGCCCCCTCCCCCCTACGGGGACATTCCGGGACACGTCGGGACATTTATCGTCGCCATTTTCAAAATCCATATGTCGTAAAATCTGATCTATAATCCATCATGCCCCCATTCGAAGTCGTCAGTCCGTTCAAACCCGATGGCGATCAGCCGCAGGCGATCGATCAGTTGGTTTCCAACATCCAGCGCGGCTCCCGCTACCAAACCCTCATGGGCGTCACCGGATCCGGCAAGACGTTCACGATGGCCCACACCGTCGCCCGCATCAATCGGCCGACGCTGGTGATCTCGCACAACAAAACTCTTGCCGCTCAGCTTTACGAGGAGTTCAAGGAACTCCTTCCCAACAACGCCGTCGGTTATTTCGTCAGCTACTACGACTATTACCAGCCCGAAGCGTACATCCCCCAGCGCGATATCTACATCGAAAAAGACGCCAGTCGAAACGATGATCTCGATCGCCTGCGTCTTTCCGCCACCAGCAATCTCGTGAGCCGCAGTGATGTGCTGCTCGTCGCCTCGGTTTCCTGCATTTTCGGCCTCGGCTCGCCGGTCGATTACAAGGCATCCGTCCTGCCCATCCGCGTCGGTGAGGAAACCGATCGCGATGCGATGCTCCACAAGCTCATCGACCTGCAATACGCCCGCAACGATATCGACTTCAAACGCTCCACCTTCCGCGTCCGCGGCGATGTCGTCGAAATCCATCCCTCCTACGAGGAATTCGCCTACCGCATCGAAATGTACGGCGATGAAATCACCAGCATCGACGCCGTCAATCCCCTCACCGGCGAAGTGATCGGCAGCCACCAGCAGATTTTCATCTATCCCGCCGTTCACTACGTCATGCCCGAAGATCGAGTGCAAACCGCCGTGCAATCCATCCGCGACGAGCTGGACATGCAGGTCATGCACCTGCGCGGCCAGGGTAAGCTCCTCGAGGCCCAGCGCCTCCTCGCCCGCACGAAGTACGATCTGGAAATGATCCTCGAGGTGGGCTACTGCAGCGGCATCGAAAATTACAGCCGCCATCTCGACGGCCGCAAACCCGGTGAAAAACCCTACACCCTGATCGACTATTTTCCCAAGGATTTCCTGCTGGTGATCGATGAATCCCACGTGACTCTGCCGCAGATTCACGCGATGTTCAACGGCGACAAACAGCGCAAGCAGGTGCTGGTCGATCACGGCTTCCGCCTTCCCAGCGCGATGGACAACCGCCCGTTGAAGTTCGAGGAATTCGAGAAAATGTGGAACCAGGTGGTCTACGTCTCCGCCACGCCCGGAAAATTCGAATTGGAAAGAACCGGCGGCGAAGTCGTCGAGCAGGTCATCCGCCCCACGGGCCTCGTCGATCCCGAAATCATCGTCCACCCCGCCCAGGGACAGGTGCCGCATCTGCTGGAGCAAATCCGCGAGCGCGCCGCCAGGGGCGAGCGCGTCCTCGTCACTGCGCTCACCAAGCGGCTGGCCGAAGACCTCTCAGCCTATATCCAGGAAGCCGGTATTCGCGGGCGATATCTCCACAGCGAAATCCAGACGCTGGAGCGCATGGAAATCCTCACCGATCTCCGCAAGGGAGAATTCGATGTTCTGGTCGGCATCAACCTGCTGCGCGAAGGCCTCGATCTGCCGGAAGTCTCCCTCGTGGCCATTCTCGACGCCGACAAGGCGGGATTCCTGCGCAGCGAAACCTCGCTGATTCAAACCATCGGCCGCGCGGCCCGCAACATCAACGCCCGCGTTATCCTCTATGCCGACACCATCACCCCCGCCATGCGGAAGGCGATGGACGAAACCAGCCGCCGCCGGCAACTGCAGACGCAATTCAACGCCGACCACGGCATCACCCCTGTCACGATCGAAAAAGCGATCCGCGCCGGCATCGAGCACGAGGTCAAGGCCCGCAGAACCGCCCGCGACGCCATCCGCGAAAGCGAATCGCAGTTCGATCAGAGCGAATTGATCAAATTACTCGAAGAAGAAATGCTCGAAGCCGCCAAGAGCCTCGAATTCGAGCGTGCCGCCCAGTTGCGCGACAAGCTGAACGAAATCAAAGGCGTCCCCACGATCCGCAGCGTAAAACCGTGGGATCCCGAAGTAACGGAGTCCGACCAGCGCGTAAAAATCTGGCAACCCAAAAGCAAAGGAAGACCCAAGCGCGCCGCCAAATAAATTTTGTTTAGCCGCCGCGTTTATGCGGCGTTCACCGCTCGACACGAGGTAGCGCGCAACATTAAAATCACTGAAGCATCCTGATGTCCTTCCAATTTCCCAGGTTCGAAGAAATCCGCGACATCATCCAGCTCGCCCAGCGCGAAGACCTCGGCGGCGATGATGTCACCAGCAGAATCTTCATCGCCGAGGAAACCATCGGCGTCGGCACGCTGCTGCAGAAGGAAGTCGGCGTTACCTGCGGGCTGCCGATCGTCGAGATGATCTGCCGCGTCTACGATGAGCGCCTGCGCGTCGAGCCGATTCCCGGCTTCCATCTCGATATCCTCGAAGGCCGCTTCAGCGACGCCCGGTCCCTGCCGCTGATGCGTATCCGCGGGCCGATGCGCTCGCTGCTTTCCGCCGAGCGGGTGATCCTCAACTTTCTTCAGCATCTCAGCGGCGTGGCGACGCAAACTTATCGCTTCGTCCAGCGGGTCAAAGGCACGCACGCGAAAATTTACGACACGCGTAAAACGATTCCCGGCTTGCGCATCCTCGACAAATATGCCGTTCGCTGCGGCGGGGGGCACAACCACCGCGGGGGTCTGTTCGACGGCCTGCTCGTGAAGGACAACCACATCGCCGGAATCCCCATCAAGCAGCTCGCCTCCTGGCTCGCCGCGGGCATCGCCCGCAGCCGCGCCGAGTCGGCCGATCGGCTCGTCGAAATCGAGGTCTCAACCCTGGAGCAGTTGCGCGAGGTGCTGACGCTCGACGGCGAATTCGTCGTCCTGCTCGACAACATGGATTGCCCCAGAATGGAAGCGGCCGTGGAACTCCGCGATCGCGCCGGCAGGAAAGGCAAGGTCGCCCTGGAAGCCTCCGGTGGGGTGACTCTGGAGATGCTACGCTCCATCGCCGTGACCGGCGTCGATCGGATCTCAGTGGGGGCGATAACCCATTCCGCCCCGGCGCTGGACATCAGCATGGAGATCGAGCCCCAATAATCACCTCACCCGGTGAGCGGCCTCGCGCCGGTCCCATATTCTTCGGGACAGTTTGCCCTATCTTAATTTTCCTCCCAGTCGGCATCTTCCGGTCAGATGTAAAGTCTCACACATAACAGGTCGATGAGCACCACGAACCGAATATTGCTTTGGAGGAGGAAAAATGACTCATCGTCGCACTCGAACTAAAAGCGGATTCACGCTGGTCGAAATCCTGATCGTTGTGATCATCCTTGGGATTTTGGCCGCGATCGTCATTCCGCAATTCACCAACGCCAGCCAGAACGCTCGCGAGAGCAGCCTGCAAAGCACGCTGCAGACCCTGCGAAGCCAGATCCAGCTCTACAAGCTTCAGCATGGAGACTCGCTTCCCAATCTGGTCACCGACTGGACGCCGCTCACCGGTTCAACCAGTTACGGCAATCCCGTGCAGAATTTCGGCCCCTATATGCAGGCCGCGCCAGTCAATCCGATGAACGGCAATTCCAACGTCGTGGATGGGACGGTCTCGACGACCTCGGCCACCGCGCCGACGATCGGCACCGCCTGCGGGTTCGTCTATGACTACAACAGCGGCGCCGGAAGCGGGCTGATTTACGGCACTGACAATTCCGGTTCCACGCCCGGAACCGTAATCGCAGGCAGCATTAATAACAGTATCTTTTCGCCGTATTGAGCTTCGATGTTCTCTATCGTTGAAAAGGGCGGTTCAATGAACCGCCCTCTTTATTTGGCCGATGTCTCCTATGAAAGGAGATAGAAGTGATCCCCGAGGCGACCCCATGTGATTCGGTCTGCCGGCGATCTTCCACCGTCGCCCGCGCTCACCGCGCGTTTACGATCGTGGAAGTTCTCATCGTCGTGTTCGCCCTGGTGATTCTCGCGGCGGTGGTCATTCCGCAGTTCTCGCGCGCCAGCCAGCAATCGCGGCAAAGCTCTCTCAAGGATGTCCTGCAATACTTCAAGACCCAGATCGCTGTCTTCAAGGCCCAGCATCAGGATGTGCCCCCTGGATATCCCGGCGCAGACCCGACCAGCGGCCCGACCAGCCATGCACTGACGAATCAGTTGACCGAATATTCCGACGTCTTCTGCGACCTGAGCCTTCGGGCCGCCACTGCGTTCCAGTACGGGCCGTACGTGAAGGATATGCCGGTCAATCCCGTCAACGGAATGAACACGGTGAAAATGGTAGGCAACAATCAGCCGATTCCCGCGCCCGATGGAACAACCGGATGGATCTACAAGCCCCAGACTCAGGAACTCATCCCCAACTTGACGGGTAACGATGCGTCGGGAACACCCTATTCGAATTACTGATCGCCCGCCGCGCCGCGGGGGATTTACGCTCATGGAAGGCCTGTTCGCCGCGGTGATCCTCGCCGTGCTGGCGCTGGGCATTCTCGGTTCGCTTTCCGCGTCATACCAGCAGAGCCAGGCCGTGCGCGCAAGCTCCACCGCCGTCGTGCTGGCACGGCAACTGATCGACGAGATCGTCTCCAAACCCTTTAGCCCCAGCGAAGCCCTCGGCTCGGGCGGCACGCGCAGCACCTTCACCGGTGTCAGCGCGTACAACGGTTACTCCGACACCAGCACCGCAATGCCGCTTCTGGAAGGCGGCACGCTCGATGTCACCAGTGAAGACAATTACACCCGCCAGGCCGCTGTTTCCGTCGGCGTCAAGCCGTCTATCGACACCGCTTCGCCCGCGACCGATTTCGCGATCGTCACCGTCAACGTCACCTGCCCGGACGGCCAGGTCGTTTCCATCCCCGAATTCGTCGCCAACTACGCCATCCCGCGGCAATGAGGACCATGCACCGCGACATCCCAAAGACATCCTCGCGCCGCGCCGGAATCCTGATGGTGGAGCTGCTCATGGGCCTGGTGGTGATCGCGATGGTCATGCTCGGCGCCGCCGCCATTATGGAAGCCGCTGCCACCGGTTGGAACGACCAGGACGTCACCCGCAGCACGCAGGTGCAGGCGAACCAAACCTATCTCCGCGTTCAGCACGCGCTGCAGGGCGCCAAATATATCGGATACGTCACGCCCAGCTCCTCGCAGGCCGGCAGCATATTCTTCTGGCAGAACGACAACCTCGGCGGCGTCGAGGCGGGCGATCCCTACGCCGGGGAAATGGCCCTGATCCAGCTCGACTCTTCCACCGGGACGCTGTGGCTCTACCAGGTTCCCACATCCCAACTCACCACCAGCGGTGCGCAACAGCCGCTGACGCTGAGCGATATCAACGAATCATCCGAAGCAGCCTGGTTCATGCAGCAAGCCTTCGTGGAAAAGCAGGCGCTCGGCGGTCCCGGCAATCTCACCAACGACGGCACGCGGCTCACGATCTCCAGCTTCGCCGCCTACGTCAGCGGGTTAAGCAGCACGACGCAGTTGCCGCTGGTTGAATACTCCATCGGCTTCACCCAGAACGATGGGACAATCCTGACGCTTTACAACAGCACAACTCTCCGCGGACCGGCGACACAACCCCAATGACCCCGCGCAATCCATCCCGGCTTCGATCGCGCCGCCCAGGCATCGCGCTGGTGCTGGTGGTGTTCGTGATGGCGCTGACGGCAATCCTGAGCTATGCGATGCTCTCAGCCAGTGCGGTGCAGGCCACCGCCAGCAGCAACGCCGTCGCCGCCGCCACCGCGCGCGGCCAGGCCGAATCGGGAATCCACCTGGCGATGTACTATCTGCTGAATCCCAGCAACGCCCCCAGCGCGCCGCCCGGCACCTGGTCAAATGTCACCTTCGCAACCGGCTCGCCCGCGCACACGATCCCCGGCAGCGTGACAATCTCCATTGGCTCGCCGACTAATAACTGCTATCCCGTCGTTGCCACCGGTTCATCGGGATCGTCCGTCGGCGGCGGGGCGGTCACGCGCACCATCAGCGCCAACATCTGCGCCGGTGGATCATATCTCATCGAGGAAGGTGGCGCATTCAACTCGGCCGTCACGCTGGGAGCATCCTCCACGTTCACCAGCGCCAGCTCCAATGCGCCCGCGGTCGAATCCAGCGGTATCGTCACCAACAACGGGCACATCAGCGGAAACATCAGTGCATCATCCGTTGTTGGCATTGGAACTCAAACCAGCGGCTCCGTCAGTTCAGCGCCCGCGATCGCACCGGCGCCGTCCAGCGCCGCCTACGTCTACAACTACACCCAGCCTTACACCTATCAGGGCGCCACATATAACCCCACACTGATCGGTGCGACCGTCAGCTCAACCACCAGCTACGGACCCACGACCGCAAACCCGCTGGGGATTTACTACACCACCGGCAATCTCACCGTGAACCAGCAGTTGACGATCAGCGGCACGCTCATCGTCGGTGGAACGCTGACCGACAGCAGCAAAATCTTTATCACGCCCGCCCCTTCCACGCTTAGCACCAACATGCCGGCGATGGTCGTCAACCAGAAGCTCTCCATCAACGGAGCCAACAGGGTCGTCAGCGCCACGGGCGTGGTCTACATTGGCAGCGGAATCACTGGTATTGGTTCCACGGGCACATCGACCATCACCGTCAACGGCGCGCTGTTGGTCAACGGCACCAATCCGATCAGCGGTTATTCCGGTCCGATGAACATTACCTACAACTCGGCCTACACGAATATTCCCGGATTTGTGAACTCCAGCACGGATTCCAGCCAGACTGTTCCCTGGGTGAAGGTTATTTCCTGGAGCGAATAAGCAATCGCCGCTGGCAGCGGCAAGGAGAGCGTCATGAAATCTCAGAAAGTTCTCGCGGTGATCCTGGCATTGCAGGTAATGCTTGTGCTGCAATTCTGGCTGGGGAGTCCGATATCGCCCGCTCCGGCACAGATTCCCGATGCGGGCGCGCAGCAGCTTGAGGTCATCAACGAACTCAAGACCAATAACGAACTGCTTAAGGGTATTGATGACAAGCTGGACAAGATGAGCACGATTTTCCAGTCGGGAAAGCTTCAGGTCGAGCTTTCAAAGCCCGATGACAATGCTGAGAAATAACCCCGGTCGCCACCCGAGGTTGCGCAATGTACAGCCAATTCAATCCGCAGTTTCGCGAGGGATTCCCGCGCCCGTCCGCCGGCGCGCGGGGAGCGTTCACCTTCACCGAAGTGCTCGTCGTGGTGGTCCTGCTGGGAATTACCTCGGCGCTGGTGTTGCCGCAGGTCACAGCCAATGACGATCTCAACGCCTCCGCCGCGGCGCGGGCGGTGATGGCAGATCTACTCTACGCACAGAACCGCGCCATCGCCATGCAAGCCATGCACTTTATCGCCTTCGACCCAGTCAACCAGCAGTACACGCTTTACGGCTCGATGTCGCCCCAGCAGGTGCTCACGCATCCGGTGCATCAAAACAACTACGTGATGACGTTCGGCTCGGTCGGCATCAACAATGTTTCACAGACGGTCTCGCTCACCTCCGCGAGCTTCAACGGACAAACCACGCTCGCGTTTGACGAGACGGGTGTTCCATATTCCTACACCGGCGGCGTTGCCACGCCCATCTCCGGGACGGGAACGATCGTCCTGACCAGCGGAAGTTGCTCGCTCACGATTTCGGTTGCACAGGACACCGGAGAGATCACCGTCAATTAGCGGGAAACGATATGCTTCGATTCACCAGGCAGCAGCTTCATCCCATCGGCGTGGACATCGGCCACGACAGCGTGAAGATGCTCCAACTTGAGATTCGCCCCGACCGGCTGGTCGTCCACGCGACCGGCCGTCGAATGCTGGAAACCGGCGCCGACGGCGCGGCGCTGGGCGCCGGCGACCTGATCTCCATGCAGGCCAGCCACGCGATCCGCGAGCTACTGCAGGGCGGTAATTTCTCCGGCCGCGCCGCAGTGGTCTCGCTGCCGCGGTCCATCGTCCACGTGAAGAATCTCCGCCTGCCGCTGATGCCCGCGGGCGATCTGGCGTCGGTGATCCAGTTCGAGGCTCGCGAGTCTTTTCCCTTCGACACACAGGATGCGCACGTCGATTACCTGGTCGCCGGTGAAATCCGCCAGGGCACCGATGTCCGCCAGGAAGTCGTCGTTCTGGCCGCCCAGAACGGCGATGTGGACCGCTTCGTCGAGCAATTGCACAAAACGGGATTGGTGATCGATTCGCTGGATGTTGAGCCATGCGCCCTGTACCGCACGGTGGATCGATTCGTTCGCCGCCGCGAGGACGAGCAGGAAGTGCACGTCATTATCGATATCGGAACGCGCTGCACGCAGGTGCTGATCGGCAAGGGGAGGGATGTAAGCTTCTTCAAGGCGATTGAAATCGGCGGCGCGGATTTCAACTCGGCCGTCAGCCGCAAGCTGTCGATCCGCTTCGAGGAAGCGCGGGCGCTGCGCCGCCGGCTTTGGGATCAGGATGATGCCGACCGTCCCGACACGGTGCGCAACGCCGTGCTGGATGCGACGCGCAGCGTGATGGAAAACCTGGCGAAGGAGGTTTCGCTGTGTCTTCGCTACCACTCGGTAACATTCCGTGGGCAGCGGCCGCTGAAGGTTCGCGCCAGTGGGGGCGAAGGGGGCGATCCGCAGCTCCTGGGAATCTTGAACTCGGTTCTGTCGCTTCCGGTTGAAGCGGCGCGCCCGCTGTTCAGCGTGGATACCGCCGCGATGCGGAATTTTGAACGGCAGACCCCATCGGGCGACTGGGCGGTTGCGATGGGTCTCGCCCTGCGTCGCGCCCCGGGAAGATATACCCCGCTGGATGGAACGCCGCGCGCGGCGCAGGTGCAGTTGATGGCCCAGGCCAACGCCGCCGCGCAAGCCAACGCCGCAGCCCAGGCCGACCAGGCCGCCAAAATCGCCGCCCAACAAGCCGCCCCACCTCCGACCCAGCCGCCAATCAGGGAGCTTACCCATGCGTGAACTGGAATTCCTTCCCGGTTGGTATCCGATGCTCCGCCGTCGGCGGCGAATCCTCGTGCTCGAGGCGTGGCTGGCGATCCTCATCATCGCCGTGCTGGGGCTGTGGCTGATCCTCTCGGCCCATAACGTGATCGCCAAGGAATCCCTGCTCGACGTGCGTCAGAAGCAATTGACACAGTCCAACTACGAGCTGCAGAAGCTCGCGGAATTGGAATCGCTCAAGCGGCAGATGTCGGACCAGGCGAAACTCATGGCCCATCTCGGCCCCAACGTTCCGATGGGCCGCCTGATGGACACGCTGACGCAGACGCTGCCCAAGGGAATGGCGCTGCAAAACGTGACGGTGGAGTTCAAGAAGGGCGTGAAATCCGCAGTCCCCGGCCACATCGCCGCCGGCGACTCCAATCCACAGTATGTGGTTGAGATTCACGGCGTCGCCCCCAGTGATGCGGAGCTGGGCGATTTCATGATCAACCTTGCCAAGAAAATCCCCGACTGGGATGGGGGCGAGCTGGGTGAAGACGATCTTCACCAGGATGGGCATCTCATGCGCGAATTTGATTTCTCGTTCAGCATCAAGCTGAGCGATGCGGAGAACCTGGACTGAAACGATGTCGAGCCTCAAGACACAAATTCGCTGGTTCACGCGCATTCAGCAGGCGCTGGTGGCGGCCGTGTTGCTGACGGCGATAGGCTTTTACGCGCTGGCCTATCGGCCGGAGACGCGCCGGCTCGATACGCTCAGCGACCGGATCGGCCGCAACGAGCGCGAGCTGGTCTCGGCGCAATCGCAGGCGCGGGTGTTGCCGCAGGTTCAGGCGGACATCAACCGCCTCAACGCGATCCTGGCGGATTACAAGAAGCTTCCCTCGAATCCGGGAGACCTGGGCCAGTTCGAAGTGGAGCTGGGCACGCTGGAGCGGCGCTACAACCTGCACCACTGGACGGCCTCGCCGGCGGGAACGCCGCTTCGCGATGCGCAGTTTTACGAATTGCCGATCACCGTCAAATTCGACGGGGATTTCCAGAACGTCTACGCGTTTCTGTGCGAAATCGAAGACCTCTCGCGCATGACGCGCGTTCGCAAGATGTCGCTGCGGAGCGACAACAGCGATGGCACCGTGCAGGTCGAGATGATGCTGAACCTTTACTACGCGCAGGGATGATTCATGGCCACCGCCAAACCGCAGAACAATCCCATCGAAAAAGCCATCGGGACGCTGCGCGCGTCGCCGGCGAAATCGGCAACCCTCAGCGGGCTGGTGCTGATCATGGTGGTGGCCTGGCTTCGCGTGCTGATGGGCGGGCATACCGGCCCGGCGCCCGCACAGGCCGCGATGATGGGAAATTCCAGCTCCACCAGTGGGTATGTACTGGATTCGCCGGTCCATCGCTCGCCGGATCAATTGCTTTCAATTCAGCAGTGGTCTCGCCAGCCGGCTGAGCCGCTGGCGCGAAACCCGTTTGTGGTTCCGATCGATTTTTATCCGGCGGATGGATCAAGGACCGATGACGCGGCTTCGGCAAACAACAGTTATTGGAACCAGATTGCCAAGTCGATGTCCTCGCGAGCCGATCAAGAGCAACAGCGGCAGATTCTGGTGGACAACATTCGAATCGCCGCCGAGTCGCTGAAACTGGAATCCACCATCATGGGCGCAGCGCCGGGCGCGATGGTGAATGGAGAATTTGTCCGCGAGGGAAGTATGGTTTCGGGCTTCCGCGTGCTGAAGATCGAGCCGCATCAGCTCATCATCGAGCGCGAGGGCGTGAAGCTCGCCGTGGAGATGAATTAACGAAACCGTCCGCCGTCGGTTTTCTGTTCGGAGTGCGTTATGCGTAAGTGGTCCCGATCTGCAGGGCTTCTTTTTTGTGCCGTGTCGGCCGTTTATAGCGGTTCGGCGGCGTTTTCCGCGCAGGATGTACAGATAAACTCTTCCGACGCCTCCACGAATGTAAAGCTGATCGAGGGCGGCGACGGCGCTCCCTCCACCGAAACCTCACAACCGGCGAAAATCACCGTTTCCGATTCGGGCACATTCAGCATCCAGATCAACGGCGACGTCAGCGTCGTACAGGTCCTGCGGATGATTGGCAACCAGGCGCAGCTCAGCATCGTTCCCAGCAGGGACGTGCGCGGCACCGTGCCCGGCATGGATCTTTACAACGTCACGATTTCCGATGCCCTCGATGCGATCCTGCACAGCAACGGCATGGCGTGGGAGCGAAAGGGAAATCTGATTTACGTCTACACCGAAAAGGAACTGGATGACCAGCAGAAAGCCGCCCGCAAAACGGCGACGCAGACATTCACATTGCATTACATTCCCGCGGTGGATGCCGAGGCGCTGATCAAACCGGCGATGAGCGCCGATGCGCAGGTGGCGATCACCAAGGATGCGACCAGCGGCATCGACACCGGCGCGGGCGATTCCGCGAGCGGCGCCGGCAGTTCTAATTCAACCGGCACGGGCGGCAACAGCGAATCGGGGGTCGACATGATCGTCGTCACCGATTACCCCGAAAATCTCGCGGAGATAGCCAAGATCGTCCAAGACGTCGATCGCCGACCCCAGCAGATTCTGGTGGAGGCGACCATCCTTGAAGCCAACCTCACCGAAAACAACGCCCTGGGGATCGATTTTTCCCTCATGGGCGGGGTGAACTTCGACACGATCCTGGGCAACAACACGACGGTCGCAGGGGCGCTGAGCGGAAACATTCTCAATTCCGCCAACTCCGGCAGCAGCGCGAGCACGCCGGCCAATGCCATCAAACAGGGATATGCCGGCTTCACCACGGGGAATTACGACACGCAGGTGGGCCAGGCGGGACAGGGCGGATTACAAATCGGCATCGTGCGCAACAACCTGGGCGTCTTCATCGCAGCGCTGGAATCGGTGGCCGATACGACCGTGCTGGCCAATCCCAAGGTGCTGGTGCTCAACAAGCAGGCGGGCGAAGTGCAGGTGGGCCAACAGCTTGGTTACGAAACCACCACGGTTTCGCAGACCACTTCCACGCAGACGGTGCAGTTCCTGGACACGGGAACGATCCTCAGCTTTCGCCCGTTTATCGGCGACAACGGTTACATCCGCATGGAAATCCATCCGGAAGATTCGACGGGATCAGTCACGAATAATCTGCCGGACAAAACCACCACGGAAGTGACCAGCAACGTGATGATCAGGGACGGCAACACGATCGTGATCGGCGGGATGTTCAAGGACGACAGCAGCTCAAGCCGCAACCAGGTTCCGATCCTGGGGGATATTCCCATCGTCGGCGCGTTGTTCCGCAGCAAGACCGATCAGTTGCAGCGCCAGGAAGTGATCATCCTGCTCACGCCGCACATCATCAAGGACGATGCCGCCTACAGCAAGGCGAGCGAAGAAGAGGCGAAAGAAGCGGAGAAAATGCGGGTTGGCGTCCGCAAGGGAATGATGTGGTTTGGGCGCGAGCGCCTGGCGGAAACCGCGTATGAAAACGCCGAGGCGGAACTCGCCAAGCCGAATCCGAACATGCAACTGGTGCTCTGGCACCTGAACTGTGCGATCAACCTGAATCCGAAATTCATCGAGGCGATCGACCTGAAGGAAAAGATCACCGGCCGGCAGGTGACGGATGTGGACAACTCGGCGATCCGCGGGTTCGTGCGGCAGCAGATCATGTCCGAGAGCACTCGGCCGGCGACGATGCCTTCGGACGCCACAACGCAGCCGACAATTGGAAGTGCGCAATGAAATCGAACCTCGGCAAATCAATCGCTCTCCTTCTGCCACTCTTGCTCTCGGCGTGCGCGGCTTCCAAGGGGCCCAGCGCGCAGGAAACGGCCGTGAAGCAGTGGAACGATGCGCGATCGGCCGTGCTGGTGGGACTGGCGAGCGATCAATATCAGAACGCGAATTTCGACAAGAGCAGATCGACAATCGACCAGGCCCTGCGGCTTTCACCGGATAACGCGGTGGCCCGTCTCCTTTCGGCCAAGCTGTACATTGAAACCGGCAGTCTCGAAGCGGCGGAGCGGGAATTGATGCTCGCCACGCAATCGCCGGCGACTGCCGCGGAGGCCGCATATCTCTCGGGCGTGGTTTACCAGCGCTGGCAGCAGCCGCAGCGGGCGCTGGAGTGCTATCAGCAGGCGTGCGATAAGGCGCCGGCGGAACTGGCGTATGTGCTGGCCAAGGCGGAGATGCTCGTGGCGATGGATCGCCGCGACGACGCCCTGACAATGCTTCAGTCGAAGGTGGCGTATTTCGAGCACAGCGGCGAAATCCGCGATGAAGTGGGTCTGCTGCTTGTGCAGGAAAAGCGATATCCCGAAGCGATCGAAATGCTCCGCCGGGCGGCGATCCTCGCGCCGGATGATCTCACCATCCGCGAGCATCTGGCCATGGCGCTGTTTTACGGAAATCAGTTTGCCGAGTCGGCGGATTTGCTGAATAAACTTCTGAACGGCGGTAATGGCGATCACCGGCCCGACCTGCAGATCACGCTGGGCGAATGCCAGCTTCAGACCGGCGATTTCAGCGATGCGGTGCAGAATTTCCAGCAGGCGTCGGAAGAGATGCCGCAATCGGTGGGCGTCTGGCTCGGCTTGGCGCGGGCGGAATTGCAGCTCAACAATCCAAGGCAGGCGGAATTTGCCCTGCGGCGATGCCTGGCGCTGGATCACCCACCCAGCGAAGCGCACCTGCTGATGGGATACACCCTGCTCCGGGAAAATCGGCTGATGGATGCATATGGGTGTTTTGTCCGCGCCAATCAACTCGATCCAAACGATACCGTCAGCATCTGCATGGTCGGGCTGGCGCTGGATCGCCTTGGCCGCGCTCACGATGCGGCGGCGTGGTACCAGCGGGCGCTGAAGCTGAGTCCCGGCGATGAAATGGCCCAGCAGCTTTTGGCCAGTCTGGACGATCATCAATGAGATCCACGGAGATGCTTGTGCGTTCGGGAAGATTGCTTTCCATCATGATGCTGGTCTGCCTCGGCGGAGGATTGCTCTGCTCCATCGGGTCGCTGCACGCCATCTGGAGCAGCGGGAAATTCGATCTTGGCATGATCGCGCCGGTTCTGTTCGTCGCGGGCGGATCGGCGGGGTTGCTGGCGATCATCAGCTTTCGCCGCAACTGCAATATTCTCATCGAGGCGATTCACCGCATGACGGTGCGGGGGAAGCTGGACAACCTCCAGACGGAAAACGACGAGATTCGCCCGCTGATCAGCGCGGTGAACGAGATGGTCGAAGCCGCCGAAAGCTGCATGTCCGATGCGGTGCTGAAGGTAAAGGAGCTGGAAATCCAACTGAAGGTTGCCACCAGCGAACGGCAACACGCACAGGCGATTATCTACAGCATTTCCGATGCCGTGCTGGTGACGGACACGTTCGACGAACTGGTGCTGGCCAACGAAGCGGCTGCCAGAACATTTCAGTTTGACCTGGACCGTTCGCGCCGGGGGCGGATCGAGCAGATCATCCACGACGATAAGCTGGTGGAGCTGATCCGCGACATGCGGCAGAGCAACAGCAAAAGCGGCCGGCGAATCGTCGAGCACAAGATCAAAGGCCCCGGCGAAGAGAAAATCTTCAAGGTGACGCTTTCAGCGGTCGCGGATGACACCGACGCCCCGGCGGGGGTGGTGGCCGTTCTGCACGACATGACCCGCGAAAAGGAAGTCGCGGAATTGAAAAACGATTTCGTCTCCAGCGTCAGCCACGAATTGCGCACGCCCCTGGCCAGCATCAAGGCATACGTCGAGATGCTGATCGACGGCGAGGCGGATGACGAGAAAACCACCCACGAGTTTTACGAGGTGATTCAGAACGAGGCCAACCGCCTGAGCCGATTGATCGACAACATTTTGAATATCTCGCGGATCGAATCGGGTCTGGTGCAGATTCACAAGCAGCCGCAGAGCCTGATGGTGATCCTCAAAGAGGCGCTGGAGGTGATCTCACCGCAGGCGAAGATGAAGCAGATCAACCTCGTGGAGCAGTTGACGCCGTCGTTTTATCAGACCAACGCAGACAAGGACATGCTGTATCAGGCGATACTGAATCTGCTGAGCAACGCGGTGAAATATACCCCTGAAAGGGGCACGATAACCGTCCAAACCACGGTGGATGAGGCCAAACGCAAGGTGATCGCGCGAATAAGTGACACGGGAGTCGGAATTCCGCCCAAGGACCTCCCCTTTGTGTTCGATAAATTTTACAGGGCCGAGGCGAATAACCACATGGCCAAGGGAACCGGCCTGGGACTGTCGCTGGTGAAGCACATTATCGAGACGGTTCACAAGGGCCGGATATTTGTCGAGAGCCATGTGGGCAAAGGAAGTTGTTTCGGCTTTGAGTTGGACTTGTGCGATTAGTTTTAGATGGGACGAGAATTGCATGGCCACCAAGAAAATTTTAGTCGCTGATGATGAAAGCCACATCCTGCACGTGGTCTCACTGAAGCTCCGCAACGCGGGGTTTGAGGTTCTGACCGCATCAGATGGGCAGGAAGCGTGGGAGCTGGCCCAGAGCGAGCGGCCGGACCTGCTGATTACCGATTATCACATGCCCCAGCTTTCGGGGCTGGAACTGTGCCACAAGTTGAAACACGATCCAGCAACGGCGCGCATCCCGGCGATCATGTTGACGGCGCGCGGATACGAGCTGGATCCAAAAGACACGGCCGACAGCGGAATTCTGCGGACGTTGAGCAAACCGTTCAGCCCGCGGCATCTGCTTACCACCGTTAACGAAGTTCTTCAGGAAGCGGCAAACGAGATTCTCACATGAGGCGGCGTCTCGCGAGCTGACTCGCCAAACGATATGACAATGCAGTCGGATATCCATCTCAGTAAAGCCGGCGTGGCCATCTGCGGTCTGCCGATCGCGGCCCTGGACAATCTCGCCGCGCGCGTGCGCGAATGCGGATTGTTCCTGGCCGTTCTGGGTCGAGATGGATCGCCGATCTTTCACGATTCGCAGGCGGCGCTTTTCTTCCAGCGATATGTGCTGCCGCTGCTGCAATACGGCGATCCGACCGATTCCGGACTGGTCAATCGGATTCAGAAACTGGAAATCAATTCGGGCGTCATGGTCTGGGAGAGTTTTCCCGGCGTGATTCTGGCGGCGTTTGCGTGCGTGGAGCGCCGACATGTCACCGGCACGCTGATCCTCGCCGGGCGAAGCGTGAATTTCGATCTGGCCGAGGAAGTGCTTCGCGTGTGCAGCCGGCTTGGTCTGGACGCGGCATGGCTGCGGCAACAGGCTGAGGCGCTGCCCGCTCATACCGATGAATCCATTGGGCGCCAGGCGCAGCTTATCACCGGAATGGTGAAAGACCAGGTTCGTCTCGCGGGAATGGATTCGGAGTTGAATTCGCTTTCCGGCCATCTTGCCAACGCTTACGAGGAATTGAGCCTGATTTATCAGATCAGCGGCGGGATGCGCATCAACCGGCCCGCGAGCGATTTTTTCAAGCAGGCGTGCCTTGAGGTTCTGGAAGCCACCGGCGTGCAGGGATTGGGCGTGGCACTGGGCGGCCACAATATGCCCGCGCAGGAGCCGGTGCTTTACGGCAGCCTGAGCCTTCCTCCCGGCACGGTGCATCGGCTGGGCGCCGAGCTGATTCCCCTGTTGCGCGAATCCAAGGGCCCGCTGCTGGTCAACAATCTCAACAACGACAAGACATTTTCCTGGCTCGCAAAACATGTCAGCCAGTTGATGGCCGTTCCGCTTCAGCGCCAGGAAATGGTGCTCGGTTGCCTGTTCGCGCTCAACAAATCCGGCGGGGATTTCGATTCGCAGGACAGCAAGTTGCTGAACTCCATCGCCAACGAATCGGCGATCTATCTGGAAAACGCCAATCTATTCGAGGATGTGCACGGCCTGATGATGGGTTTGCTGCACAGCCTCACCAGCGCGGTGGACGCCAAGGATGCGTACACCTGCGGTCACAGCGAGCGCGTGGCGCTTCTGGCGCGGCATCTGACCATGGAAGCCGGGCTGGGTGAAGCATTTGCCGAGCGCGCTTACATGACCGGGTTGCTGCATGACGTCGGCAAGATCGGCGTCTCGGAAACCGTGCTGCAGAAGACCGGCCGGCTCACGCCCGAGGAATTCGAGCAGATGAAAAAGCATCCGGCGATCGGGGCGAAAATTCTTCAGGATATCAAACAGATCAGCGACATCATTCCCGGCGTGATGCACCATCACGAGCGGTATGACGGGCAAGGATATCCGGCGAATCTCGTCGGGGAAAATATCCCGCTGATGGGTCGCATTATTTGTCTCGCCGACTGCTTCGACGCGATGACATCCAACCGCACGTACCGCAAGGCGCTTCCGCTGGAGGTGGCGCTGACGGAAATCCGCCGGTGCTCGGGAACGCAGTTCGATCCGTCGCTGACGGAGGCATTTCTGCGAATTGGCGCGGAAAAGTTTCGCATGCTGCTGGCCAGCAACCCGGGCCGGGTGCGCCATCTTGGCGAGCGGGCGCAGCAGGGCATTCGAGTGGCTTGATCCACATGAACGGGAAATGTCATGAGCATCAAGTGCGAAGAATACAGCCAGGTCTGCGTCATGGAGATTCAGGGCGATTTCGTGGCTGAATCGGCCGCGGAAGCGAAAAAGGCCGTCGAGCAGCACATCGACCAGCGGCAAATCGTTGATTTTGTAGTCGACTTTCAGAAATGCGGCTTCGCCGACAGCGATGCGCTGGAAGCACTTCTCTGGATCAAGCGGCGGTGTGAAGAACTGTTTGGCCGGCTCAAGCTCGTCAACCTCGATGAAAATTGCAAAAAGATTCTGGAGATCACCCGGCTGGACCACCGGTTCGAATGCCAGGCTGATCTCGCGACCGCGCTGAAGACGATGCGGTAAAGATTCATGATCGCGACGATGGAGCGAAAACCTCTGGGGCAGCTCCTGCTGGCAAAGGGCGTCATCCAGCAGGAACAGCTCGACCGCGCGCTGGAAGAACAGAAGCGCAGCGGACACCAGAAACTTCTGGGCGAAGTGATGGTGGAGCTTCGCATCTGCACCGAAGACCAGATCGTCGAAGCCCTGGCCCAGGCCTATTCCGTGCCGTATGCCCGCGTGAGCCCCAGGATCGCCGATCCCAAGGTGATTCAGGTCCTTCCCAAGGAATTTCTGGAGAAGCATCAGACGCTGCCGCTGTATCTGGTGGAAGGCGTGCTGACGGTCGCGGTGCCCGAGCCCGCCAATGTGTTTCTGCTGGAGGAGATCGAGCGGCTCAGCGGATACCAGGTGCAGGTGGTGGCCGCGACGGCGCGCGATATCAAGAGCACGCTGCAGGCGTATCTGCCCAACGACAAGGTTTTCGTTATCGACGACATCATCGAGGAGGTGGAGCCGGAGGAATTCACGCTCATCGAGCAACCGGCGCAGGATGTCGTCAACCTCGAAGCGGCCGCGGGCGATTCGCCGGTCATCAAGCTGGTGAACTACATCATCTACAACGCGGCGAAGGACGGCGCCAGCGATATCCACGTGGAGCCGGGCGATAACGTGCTGCGCATCCGCTACCGGATCGACGGCTGCCTGACGGAGAAGATGCGCCCCCCGCAGCAGATGCACGCGGCCGTCACCAGCCGAATCAAAATCATGGCGGGGCTGGATATCTCCGAGCGCCGGCTGCCGCAGGATGGCGGTATCCGCGTGATGATGGACAAGCGCCCCATCGATCTGCGCGTCAGCACCATGCCGGGCAAGCACGGCGAAAAAGTCGTCATCCGCGTCATCGACAACGACCGGACTTCGATCAACCTGGAAAAGCTTGGCTTCGGTTACGACACGCTAAAGGCGTGGAGAAAGCTGATCAACCTGCCCAACGGAATCGTGCTGGTGACCGGCCCGACCGGCTCGGGAAAAAGCACTACGCTTTATGCCTCCCTTGGAGAACTCAACAGCGGCGAGGTGAACATCTGCACGGTGGAAGACCCCATCGAATACGCGATGGCGGGCGTGAACCAGTTCCAGGTGAACGACAAGGCGGGGTTCACGTTCTCCGGCGCGCTGCGGGCGCTGCTGCGGCAGGACCCGGACATCATGATGATCGGCGAGGTGCGCGATATCGAAACCGCCAAGCTCGCGACGCAGGCGGCGCTCACGGGACACCTGGTTCTCAGCACGCTGCACACCAACGATGCCCCCTCGGCGGTGACCCGGCTGTACAACCTTGGCATCGAACCGTACCTGGTCGGCGCGACGGTCGTCGGCATCATGGCCCAGCGGCTGGTTCGCAAACTCTGCCAGCATTGCAAGGAGGCATACGCGCCGGGGCTGAACGAAAAGCGCCAGCTCGAGCGACTCGCGGGAAATATCGACAAGCTCTACAAGGCCAAGGGCTGCTCGCGTTGCCGCAACCTCGGCTTCAGCGGTCGAATCGGAATCTACGAATTGCTCGTTCCCGAAGATTCGATGATTGAATTGATCAGCCAGGGAGCTGCCCTGAACGATCTGCGGGAACTGGCCAGGAAACAGGGAATGATGAGCCTTCGCGCCGACGGCATGGACAAGGTGAAGGCCGGCATCACCACGCTGGAAGAAATCTACCGCGTCACGGCGTGATGGCTTGAGATTGGGAACCTGATTATGCCCACGTTTGCCTATAGTGCCCGCGATCAATCCGGCGCCGCCCTGAGCGGCACGCTGGTGGCTGATTCGCTGACGCAGGCGAGCCAGATGATCCGCGCCGAGGGGAAATATCCCACCTCGGTGATTCCTTCGGGAGCCGCCGCCGAGCCCGCGCGGCCGCGTGCCACCGGCGCGCGGATGTCGCGCAAGGATGTCATCCATATCATCACGCAGCTTGCGATCATGATCGACACGGGCGTCACGCTCAGCGAAGCGCTGGAGTGCATCGCCACTCAGACGGAAAAGCCCCGCGTGAAGGCGATCGTGCAGGATGTTTGCCAGGAAGTTCGCGCCGGCATGGATTTGAGCACGGCGATGCAGCGGCATTCGCGCGCGTTTCCTCGCCTGCTGGTTGCTCTCGTCGCCGCCAGCGAAAAGTCCGGCATGATGGCCAAGCTGCTGCAGCGTGCGAACAATTATCTGCGCGACGAGCACGAAACCCTTCGCCGCGTCCGCGGGGCGCTGACATATCCATCGATCATGCTGGCGTTCGCGCTGACGACGACGACGTTTCTGCTGGCGTTCGTATTGCCGAGATTCACCGCGATTTATGCGTCGAAAAAAGCGGCGCTGCCGGTGCCGACCGTCGTGCTTATGTGGATCAGTAACCTGATCGTGACGCAGTGGCCGCTGTTGCTGGCGGGGATTTCAACGCTGGTGATGGGGTGGATCTTCACAATGCGCAGCCCTCGGGGCAGGCGGGCGCTGGATTACGTGCAGCTTCACGCGCCGCTGCTGGGGCCGATGTTCCGAAAGCTTCATCTGTCGCGCGGACTGCGATTGATCGGCACGATGGCGGCCGGCGGCGTGAACCTCGTCGATTGCGTCAAGACCGCGCAGGATTTGTCGGGAAATTCATATTTCAAGCAGCTATGGGAGGAAGTGTCGCAGCAGATCCAGGCGGGCAAGCAGTTTTCCGAACCGCTGTTCCGCAATCGGCTGGTGCCGCGGTCAGTGTCGCAGATGCTGCACAGCGCCGAGCGCAGCGGCAAGCTGGCGCAGGTGATGGAACAGGTCTCCGCCTTCGCCGAGGAAGAGCTGAAGCAGTCGATCATGGATATGACGCGGTACATCGAGCCGATCATGATCTCCATCATGGGCGGGATCATCGGCACGGTGGTGCTGGCGCTGATGCTGCCGATTTTCACGATCAGCAAAGTGATCGTGAAATGAAAGAAGCCCCGGATATGCATCCGGGGCTCTGTCAGGGAGGAAGCAGAGAAACCATCATCAGACCGCGCACGCACCGATATCATCCAGCACGCTGAACGCCTGAGCGACGCTCACCCACACCAGGCCGTTGTTCGCGCCGCAGTTGTGGCCGGCCGCCGCAAGCTCGAAGTCGAGCGTGTTGGGATTCTGAATATCCACGCCCCAGGGGTTGTGAACCCAGAAACCGGTGATCACGCCGGAACTGTTCGTCGTCTCCGACGCCAGCGTGTACTCGTGATTGTTCTCCAGAATATTGTTCAGCGAGAATGTATCCTGGGTGTCCGATTCACCGTTGGAGAAGGCGATTTCGATCGCCTTGCCCTGCTGCATTTCCCAGTTCACCCAGCCCGCGAACAGCGCCGGATTGTTATCGAAATACGACTGCCCGAGTTCTTCGCTGAATTCCGTGTTGTAGGTACCCTGGGCGGTGTTGCCCAGGAGTTGCTCGAGCGTCGGATCGCCGAAACCGCCGTTGCCGATCAGAGTATAATTCGGCGTAGAACCCTGGATAAGGGAATCGAAATACGCATATCCCTTCTCCATCAGCGCGGCCCACGTGGCGCCGCCCTGGCCGTAGTTCACGCCAAGGCCCGCGTAAAAGGGGTTCTGCCCGTCTTCTGACGCCAGCCAGCCGTCCACGCGGATAAATTCCGGCTTGCCGTTGTTGTAGAACTCCATCGCATAAGTTCCGTCGCCCAGCGCGGTGATGTTGTTGCGGATCTGCTGCGGATCGACGCGGGCGATTGCGCCCAGCCCCGACATGAAATAGCAGTCGCCGCACTGACCCTGGTTGATGTCAAACAGGCTCGGCCCATTGCCGGTGAATAGCGGATCACCTGAAACATTAACCCACCCATTACCCTCAAATTCCGAGGTATTCTCCGGTTCAAGAATATTCTGTCCGTCCAGGTTTCCGTCGCTGGTGTTCATGAACGAATTGAAAAAGTGCTTCACCAGCGTCCCGGTGCCGGAGGAGTAATAATTGTTCGTGTTCGACCACATATTGTCGTATCCCGCGCCGCCGTACATGTGATCGTCGGACCCGAGGGCGACGAGCGTTTCCATGCCCGAGCCGGCCCGCAGCGTCGTGTCGTACGCGCCGGTGCTCAGGAGGTCGGTCCCGCTGCCGCCCCAGACGGTTACACCGATGTTCATGTTCGGCCCGATCACGATCGAGTTGTTTCCCGATTGTGCGATGACCGAGAGGTATGAGAAGTTTCCCGCAACATTTTCGATCTGGCCGTTTACGTTGAACTGAATGCCGTTGGCGCTGCGGACCACGCTCACCTGCTCGGAGGGCCCGGTCAGATCGCAAACGAGCTGGTTTCCCACGGTATAAAAATCCAGCGGCGAGGCGGAAAACATCTGCCGCGTCTCCAGGCTTTCCAGCCCTTTGCCGAAGCTGTGGGTTGAGTTGTTTCGGACCGACTTGTTCTTATTGCTGCGTTTCATTGGAAGCTCCTTGAAAGAGTGGTTTTTGGTTTCCATTTCTGAAGGAGTTACCAAGTGCTAACTAACTTCCTGCGGCGTTATAATTTTTGGAGGGAAATTGGAATCGCGGCGAACGCGGTGGTAAGTTTATATGTATTCAGTTTTTACGAATCGAAATGAGGGGGAAAATTTGACGGAAAAATGATGTGATTTTTATTTTCTGTCTATCCCCCCAGCCCCTAAACCAGCGGCCGGGGCGTCATCGCCCGGTCCAGCGTTGGTGTCAGCAGAACCGTCACCAGCAAGGCAATATAAGAGCCCATCGCCACCGACGCGTACAACTGGAAAATGGCGCATAGCACCCCCAGGCCGATGGCGAAGACCGCCCGGCCGCGGCGGGTGATGGGCCGCAGGCCCGGCGCGGTGGCGAGGAAAAACAGCGTCAGCAGAAGCGGGGATGCAAAAATCTCATAATTGACGAACGTGATCGCCGTTCCCCAGCCCAGGTAGTGGGCGCGGAATGCGAACCATCGCCATTGCGCACCGGCATCGGTGATGTAAACAGGAATGGGAAATATCAGCAGCGCCACCATCGCCGACAGCGTCCCCAGAAGCGGGATGCGAAAGTCGATCATTCCCTGGAACAGCAGAAACAACCCACCGGCGATCAGGGCGATCTCGCTGGCGCAGCCGATCACGTTGGCCTGACCGCCGATGAGCAGATTTTCCAGCGGCGGCATCTGGTCGCGGATGAGCATCTGCACCGTAAGGCTGGCGCGCTCGGGGCGCTGCTGCGAAGAGGTGTAAGCCAGAAGTTTATCGCCCACGGGTTCGCGGGTGAGCGCATCGTATCCATTGAATGGGGCGCGCTGATACCACGGATTCTGATCCGACAATTCCTCGGGGCCGGGATCGGCATTGAGAAGATCGCCGCCGAACAGCCGATCCACGCGCAGCACATACCGGGGTGTGAGCAGTTGGTGAAACAGCACGAACAGCAGAAGGACCGTCACCACCGAAGGCGGCACGCGTTGTGTGCCCAGACCGCCGAGCAGCCAGCTCAGGAGCGCGGTGGTGATTCCCGCCGCCGGCAGGATCGGCCAGACGATTTGGCCCGAGAAGGAGTTGGGTATGAGCAGATGGGCCGGCAGCATCATGGAAACGATCAGCGAGAGCCACAGGCAGTGGGACATTCGCACCTGCCTGCCGCGCCAGCCGACGCGGCGCAGCACCCACATGGCCGCCAGCGCGCTGGTGACGACGATGGCGGTGGTGCCCAGCGCCCGCCAGCCATAAATCGCCCATCCCGCAATGATGGGGAACATCGTCGCCGTGATCTGGAGCGAGATGACCATCGGAACCCGGATGCCGCTGTGCAGCGGTGAAGCCGAGGCGGGCAATCGGGTTGGCTGGGCCGTTTCGGTCATGGCGGTGTTTTTCTCAGTCGAATTTCGAATTGCGCAGGTCGCGCACCGCTTTCATCAGCGGCAGGCGCGACGGGCAGACATACGAGCAGATTCCGCACTCGATGCAGGCGGCGATTCCGGCGCGCTCGGCCATGTGATTATCGCGGCGCTGGGCGGCATCGAGGATCAGCGCCGGATGAATCAGCGTGGGGCAGGCCTCGATGCACCAGGCGCAGCGGATGCACGGTTCGGGCACGATCATCGGCTGAGGCGCGGTCACGTGAATCGCCAGTTCGCCGCCGGCGATCACGGCATCGGTGCGCAGTACCAGATCGCGCAGCAGATCGCCACCTCGCACGGTTACCTCATCCGTCGGGATGTTCAGATGTTTCAGCACATGCTCGACCGTTGTTCCCACCGGCGCCTGGAGGAAATGGGAATGGCGGCGGTTGTGATCGTGCACGGCGACGGGAACGCTGAGCATCGCTTCCCCGCAGACGCCGCATCCCACCGCCAGCGCCGCCGCAGCGTCCACCAGCAGCACGCCCTGCGAGGTGGGAAGATTTCCCGGCCGAAGCCGGCGCTGGGTCAGGCTGTAGAGCATCAGCGTCGGATCGGACTGCGGATATTCGTTGGCAAGATCGGCGACTTTGAGCTTTGATCCACGCGCGGCGTGCCAGAGCGGCATCATCCACCGCGGGGCGGCGAATGCTTCGACCGCCAGGATTCTCCGGCGCGCACCGGTGATCTTCGCCAACAGGTTAATACCGGCGATGATCAGGTCGCCGTGGCGAGCCGCGATTGCAGCGCCCAGGCGAAGGGCGGCATCGGTGTCCAGGACGGTGCAGATCAGCGTGTCGATGGGGCGGGAGACGACCTGGTTGAGCTGGCCGATCAGATCGGGGCTTGCGTGGCGGTCGGCCCAGATGCCGGCGGAACGAATCCGCTCCAGGCCGTCCACCAGGGAGATCATTTCATTTTCTTCCGGGCAAAGATTCTCCCAGCTCGCCTGCGGCTGGCCGGTGACGATCAGCTCGACGGCGACGGCGGCGGCGCCGGTGGTCAGGCGGATGGGGCGGACTTCTCCAAGTATCCCATCCACCGGCGCCAGCGGAACGTGGGAGGATTCCACCGCGGTTTCCACCAGCGGCTGACCGCGCTGGACGACCGTGCCGGGCGGTTTGACGCCGGCTTCGCCGACGCCTCTGCCGCCGATGGGCACGCGCAGCCGCTGAGGCGGAGGGATCAGCAGAAATTCGGGAATCTGCTCCGGCCAGATGCCCGCGGCCTGCGTGGATTTCGATTCAGCTTCAGCCGACATGAATGACGGAGGAAAAAAATCAACTGCAATCAACTGCTTAGATCAATTCCATTTTTTCTGCACAGCGATTTGAGCGCGTCCACGGCGGTCTGAAAAAGCGCCGGTCCGCTGAATCCGCTGGTAAGGCCGGCGGCTTTTAAATGCGGCTCCAGGCTCAGGCAACCCGTGTAGCCGCTGTTTTTCAGGTCCACCAGAACTTCTTCCACGTGCCCATCCCCCTGACCGGCCGGGACGGTGCGGTCCTCTTTGGCGATCACATCCTTGATGTGGATGTGCACGGCATACGGCTTGAGCATCGGCCAGTTATTCAGCGGGTTTTCGCCCACCTGCACGAAGTTCCCAAAATCAAACGCGGCTCGAAACTGCGGCGAGTTCACCGTTTTCAGCAGATCGAGGCAATCATTTCCCTTCTCGCCAAAGATCGCCTTTTCGTTCTCATGGATAATGGTGATTTTGCGGCCCTTGATAAAATCGACCTTGACGCGCATCCGCCGGATGACTTCCTCGCGATGCCTGTGGATATCATCGCGCTCGTCGGCGGGGTAGTAGCTGAAGATGCGGATCATCGGCGCGCCGAAGAATTCGGCTGAATCGACCGCAATCTTGAAACGGTCAAAATGCTTTTCCCACGGCTCATTGATCTTCACCTTGCCGATGGGCGAGCCGATCGACACGACTGCCAGACCGTTGGCGTTGAATTTCGTTTTGACCTCGTCGCGGAGGGCTTTGTCGAAGTCGAGGACATTTTTTCCGTAGACGCCGCGCAGCTCGATGTGGGTGACGCCGTTGGCTTTGCAGAATTTAATTTGCTCGTCGAGTTCCGGGGCGATTTCGTCGGCAAAGCCGCATAGTTTCATCACGATAAGATGCTCCTGTCGAAAGTCGGTTTAATCGTCGGATGGATACGCGGCTGAGTCAAGCGGATGAATTGCCTCACATCGTCCCAGGATTTGTTGAGTCGCGTCGCTTGCGATGTGCGTTGCGTTCTCATTTTCATTTTCCGATCACATCCGTAAGATCGAGCCAGCAACGCATGGAAACAACCAGTCATTACGAACAGGAGCGGCGGCAGAAGCTGGCGAAGCTGCGCGAGCTTGGCGTTGATCCGTATGGGCAGGCGACCGCGGGTTTGCAGCCGCTGGCGGCCATTAAGTCGCTCTATAAACCGGAAATGGGCCACGACGGCGGCCCGGAAACCACCGGCGCCGGCCGGGTGATGCTCAAGCGCGATATGGGAAAGCTTAGCTTTCTCACGCTGCGGGATGAGAGCGGCGATCTGCAGGTGGCGCTGGACAAAAAGCGATTGTCCGAACGAGACTGGCAGGTGCGCGATCTGATCGACCTCGGCGATCAACTGGTGGTGAGCGGCAAGCTGGGCCAGACCAACAAGGGCGAAACCACGATCTGGGCGAGCAGCGTTTCGATGGCCGCCAAGGCACTGCTGACGCCGCCGGCGAAGTGGGAAGGGCTCAGCGATGTGGAGCTTCGCTATCGCCAGCGGTATGTCGATCTGTGGGCCAATCCCGAGGTGATGCGCGTGCTGAAACTGCGCATACAGATCGTGGAGGAGGTCCGGCGATTTCTGGCGGGCAAAGGGTTCGTCGAGGTTGAAACGCCGATGATGCAAACGCTGGCCGGCGGGGCGGCGGCCAAGCCGTTTGTCACGCATCACAACGCGCTGGATATCCCGCTGTATATGCGGATCGCGCCGGAGTTGTATCTCAAACGATTGCTGGTGGGCGGATTCACCAAGGTGTTCGAGCTGAACCGCAATTTCCGCAACGAAGGGATCAGCCCGCGGCATAATCCCGAGTTCACCATGCTCGAGGTGTATGAGGCGTTCGGCTCGTGGGAAACGATGGCTGACCTCGTTGAGGAAATGATCACGACGATCGCGCAGAATATTTTCGGTATGCTACAAATCGAGCACCCCAGCGGCCGCAAAATCAATTTGCAGCGACCATGGCGGCGGGTGCGATTGGCGGAACTGGTTCACGAGCGCACCGGGTGGAAATTCGACAAGCGCCGGCTGGAAGAAGCCCGGCCGGAACTGCTTTCGCATCCCGATCTGGCGTCGGTTCGCGGGCGTCTGACGCAGATTTCCCCGGCCGAGCAGCTTTTTCAGGTCTATGAAAAAATGATCGAGCACACGCTGATCGACCCGTGTTTCGTCACGCATATTCCCTCGGTGATTATTCCGCTGGCCCGGGAAAACCGCGATGATCCGTTCTTTGCCGATGTGTACGAGTTGGCAATCAACGGCGTGGAAATTTCGCCGGGCTACAGTGAGCTGAACGACCCGGAAACGCAGGCGAAGCATTTTGCGCACCAGGTGGGGGACAAAGAGGAGCAACAGAAGGTAGACGAGGATTTCCTAACAGCGCTTCGCTACGGCATGCCGCCGGCGGGGGGGTTGGGCCTGGGCATCGACAGGCTGGTGATGATGCTGACGGGGGCGGAGAGCATCCGCGACGTGATTTTATTTCCGCTGATGAAACCAAGGGAAAACGAATAAATGCGAATTTACCGCAGAGGACGCAGAGATCGCGGAGAAGATTCCCGAATTTCCTCTGCGTTCTCTGCGTCCTCTGCGGTGAATCGCATTTTTGATTGGAATTGAATGTCCGCTGCCCAAATCATTTTCTGGATCATTGTCGCCCTGGCGCCGCTGGCGACCGTGTTTGCGCTGTGGCGCATCCTCACCGGGCCGCGGATTATTTCGAAACTGATGCTGCGGTATCTGATGAAGCGGCGCATCGCCTGGGTGTCGCTGATCGCGGTCATGCTCTGTACGGCAATGGTGCTGATCGTCATCAGCGTGATGGGGGGCTGGCTGCGGATGTTTCGGGAGACCAACCACGATCTGATCGGCGATCTGATCATCTCGCGCCCGGGGCTCGATGGGTTCAGCCATTATGAGGAGATGATTTCCAGCATCGAGAAACTGCCGGAGATTCAGGCGGCGACGCCGACGATCCACACCGGTGCAATCGCGGAGATCGGTTTGCAGAACATGATCACGAGCAACAATGCCATTCACGCGCTGGTGGAGGTGGTGGGCCTGGATATCAAAAAGATCGGGCAGGTGAATGGTTTTGTGCGCAGCCTGTATCTGCAGAAGGATATGCTGCTGAGCAAGGCGGACCAATATGCGCATGACGCGGCCAATGAGCGGCAGGAGGCCTCGACGCGCCCGGCATCGGATGCGGAGCTGGCCGCCAGCGAGATGAGCGAAGCGACGACCGATCAGGCGTTGGCCGATGCCTACCGCGCCAAGGCGGCCAATTTTCCGTCCTTCGACAAGCCGCTTCCCGATTACGTTTACGCGAATCAGGGTTTCAAGGGCGATCCAACGCGCTGGGGCGGGATCATTGTCGGCTCGGGCGTGATCGATCTGCACGGCCACGAAACCCGCAGCGACGGGATTTACCTGGCGCGGGTAAAGCTGACGGTGGTGAAAGTCCAGGCGGATGAGGGTGGTCCGAGCCTCGAGGATCGGACATCGACCAATTATTACTGGCTCGTGGATGACAGCCATACCAATGTGTTTCAGGTGGATCAGAACCGTGTGTATCTGCCGTTTGACGTTCTTCAGAAGCAACTGGACATGGGGGCGTCCACGTACACGGATGCCAATACCCAGCAGCAGGTGACGGTGCCGGCGCGGTGCAACGAGATTCTCATCAGCGTCAAGCCGGGGGTCGATCCGCATTCGGTCAAACCGCAAATCTCGGCCATCGTCGATCAGGTGACGCAGAAATATGGATTGGATTACGGCGGATTCGGGCAGCTCAGCGTCGAAACATGGGAGGAGCACCAGCAGGATTTCCTCAGCGCCGTCGAGCATGAAGAATCGCTGCTGGTCATCCTGTTTGCCATCATCAGCATCGTGGCGATTTTCCTGATCTTCTGCATCTTCTTCATGATCGTGATGGAAAAGACGCGCGATATCGGCATCGTGAAAAGCCTGGGCGCCACCAGCAGCAGCGTGGCGGCGATTTTCCTCGGATACGGGCTCAGCATCGGGCTGCTGGGCGGAGGGATGGGGCTGGTGCTGGCATATTTTGTCGTCCATTACATCAACCAGCTTCACACATGGATGGGTGAGCACATGGGCATTGAAATCTGGAACGCCAAGACATATCTGTTTGACACGATCCCCAATACGATGGATGCGCACGATGTGGGGGTGATTGTGGCGGTGGCGGTGCTGTCATCGGTGCTGGGGGCGCTGGTGCCGGCGATCCGGGCGGCGAAGATGAATCCTGTCGAGGCGTTGCGCTGGGAATAAATCGGTGGCTGGCTCAGAATCCCCCATCCTCGTCGCCAGCGGAGTCAGCAAAACCTTTCGCATGGGCGACAGCGAAATCCAGGTGCTCAAAGGGCTGAACTTGACGGTTGCGCCGGGCGAGTTCATCGCCATCGAAGGGCGCAGCGGGTCGGGCAAGAGCACGCTGCTGCACATCCTGGGGGCGCTGGATGAATGCAACGGAGGTTCGGTGATGTTCGACGGAAAGGATATCGCCAAGCTGTCATCCGCCGAGCGGGCGGCGGTGCGGAACACGCAGTTTGGGTTTGTCTTTCAATTTTATCATCTGCTGCCGGAACTGAACGTGGTGGAGAACACGCTTCTGACGCCGATGATCACGTACAGCCTTGGGAAATTCCGCGCTAAAAAGAAGGAACTGATCGCCCGTGCCCGGGAAGTGCTCGGACAGATGGGTCTCGAGCATCGCCTGCGGCATCGCCCGCAGCATCTCAGCGGGGGCGAACGGCAACGCGTGGCGATCGCCCGGGCGCTGATGAATCAGCCGAGGTTGATTTTCGCCGATGAACCGACGGGGAATCTTGATAACGACACGGGGCGTCAGATCATGGGCGTTCTGGAGCGGCTGCACCAGAAAAGCGGGCAGACTATCGTGCTGGTGACGCACGACCGAACGCTGGCCCAGCGGGCCGATCGCGTTTTGGTGCTGGAAGGGGGGAGGCTCAGCCTGGCGGAAACACTTGAGGCTAAACCGGCCCGCTAAACAAAATCTCGGAAATTGCGTTTCAATCCGCTATTATTGCGGATATGTCCCTCAAGATATGGATCGACGGAAAGTTCTACGACAAGGAAAACGCCAAAATCAGCGTTTACGACCATGGTCTGCTCTATGGCGATGGCGTATTTGAGGGCATCCGGGTTTATCGCGGGAAGATTTTCGAGTGTGAAGCGCACCTTCGGCGGTTATTTGATTCGGCGCGGGCGATCCGGCTGACGCCGCCCAAATCGGCCGAGCAGATCAAGGCGGCGATGGAGGAAACCGTCGCGGTCAACAACTTTTCGGATTGTTATATCCGGCTGGTGATTACGCGCGGTCCCGGATATCTGGGTTTGAACCCCAACAAATGTCCCAAGCCGTCGATCATCATTATCGCTGATACTATCGAGCTTTATCCGCCGGAGATGTATCAAAACGGAATGTCCATCATCACCTCCACGGTGGTGCGCATGCATCCCAACTCGCTGTCTCCGCGGATCAAAAGCCTGAATTATCTGAACAATATCCTGGCCAAGATCGAGGCGGCGGATGCCGGGGTACCGGAGGCCCTTTTGCTCAATCAGGAAGGAAAAGTTGCCGAATGCACGGCCGATAATATCTTTATCGCCCGATCCGGCGAGGTGCAGACGCCGACTACCGCCGACGGGATCCTTGAAGGCGTGACCCGGCAGGTCATGATTCAGCTCTGCACGAAGCTCTCGATTCCCTGTCTGGAAAAATCACTGCTGCGTCACGATCTTTACATTGCCGATGAATGTTTCCTGACCGGCACGGGCGCTGAAGTGGTGCCGGTGACGCGCATCGACGGACGGCCCATCGGGACGGCGATGCCCGGGCCGATCACTCGGAAGCTGATGGACGCATTTCATGCGCTGGTGCGGGGGTAAGTTCGGTTTTAGGCTCTGGCGCGGGCATTTGACACCCCCGCGGCTCGCCATTACAGTTTTTCCCGACCATTAATACCCATGGAGGCATTGATGCAGGAATATGAAAACCTCAAACGCCTCGTGACCGAGGCTGAGGAAGACGTCAACAAGGCCGTTGGCGGAAATAAGGCCGCTGGCACCCGCGTCCGCAAAAAGATGCAGGAGATCAAGGCGGCGGCAACCGATATCCGCAAAAAGATCCTGGAGAGCCGCAATACCGAGCCTGGCGTGGCGTGATCGGGGGATGGCGCTGGCCGCACCTCGTTTTTTGCACGAATTTTGCGCTAAATCTGGCGTTTCTTTGAGCCGCGAATTTTAGTTCGCAATTGGTTCTTCGACTCTGTTTGCCCATGCCGCCGCAACTGCTTTTCGACATTGCGGGCCTCGATCTCTCCCGGGATGTGTACGATCAGGAGGCCATTCGCGCCTGCAATCCCCATCGCGGCGACATGGAAATGCTCAACGGCATTGTGTATGTCGACGAGGCGAAGCACCGCCTGATCGGTTACAAAAATGTCCGCCCCGATGAGTTCTGGGTGCCCGGTCACATCCCCGGCCGCCCGCTGCTGCCGGGCGTTCTGATGATCGAATCCGCCGCGCAACTTGCCTCGTTCTACGCCAAAAAGTTTCACGGCTGGACGCGGTTTGTCGGTTTTGGCGGTGTGGAAGAATGCCGTTTCCGCCAGCAGGTCGTCCCACCGGCGCGGATGTATATCCTGGGCGAGCAGATCTGGCAGCGGCACAGCCGGCTTTTTTGCGCGATTCAGGGAATCGTCGATGGATCGCTCGTTTTTGAGACTAATATTGTGGGTGTGCAGATGTAGCGGTTCGATTTAGTCCCTGGACCGCGAAGCTGAATGGGATTGGGATCCACTGAGGACCCGCTGGAAATTCAAGTCCTATGCCGTATTCGCTCATCCAACCCCTTTTTTCCGTTCCTATCGCCTGTATCGATCTGGAAACCACCGGCGCCAGCGCCGAGTTTGGGCATCGCATCATCGAAGTGGGGATCGTTCGCTACGAGAACGGCGTAAAGTCGGCCGAATACCAGCAATTGATCGATCCCCAGCGGCCGATCAGCGCGGGCGTGACGGCCCTGACGGGAATCTCGCATGAGATGTGCGAAAACCAGCCGACGTTCAGCCAGCAGATTAAGGCGATGATGCCGCTGCTGAGCGGGGCGGCGATTTTGGGGCACAACATTCGGTTTGATTTGTCGTTTCTTCTGCGCGAGTGCAACGCGGCAGGGCAGGATCTTTGCCGGACGCTGCAAAGCCCGCATGTGCTGGATACGGTGCGGATCGCGCGCCGGCGGTTTGGGCGCGGAGGCAACGGGCTGGGGAACCTGGCCCGCAGACTAGGGTATGAGCCAAGAGGCGTTCACCGGGCGCTGCCCGATGCGCAGACCACCGCGATCGTCTTTGAAATGCTGATGACACCGGTGGGAGGTTGGAATCTTTGCCTGTGCGACGCCCTGAAGGAGCAGGGCGGGCCGATGAGCCTGCTGCCCGCCAATGCACGCGAAAGTCTTTTGCCGCTGGAACTGCAGGAGGCCCTGGACCAGCGCCGGCCCGTCATCATGGAATATCTTGACAGCGGCGGACTTCGCACGCAGCGCGTGATCGATCCGATTCAGATCCGAAAAATTTCCGGCGAATTGATGCTGATCGCGCATTGCCGGCTCCGCAACGATCGGCGGCATTTCAAGCTGGAGCGGATTGTTCGCCTGAGCCGGTTTGATGAGAATTCCCAAGTTGAGCCGAATGAAGTGCCATATGAGATGTTTTCGCAGTTCGAGCCGTTTTCGCAGGTAGAATCCACCGGCCCTGTCCCGCACGATTTTCTGCCATGACCTCCGCGCAAATTCGCCAGCAATACCTCGATTTCTTCATCCAGAGGCATGGGCACACGTTCGTTC